>OBLY010000006.1_pt1 | contig 35476 bp, 38 predicted proteins | sample 1539041 | NCBI WGS metagenome assembly OBLY01 (sample SAMEA2690973, study PRJEB22502) | sediment metagenome | biome: Billabong; feature: Tropical; material: Sediment | place: Australia | collected 2013-05-14 | depth 1 m
TGACCGGCGGCTGCAGTGATGCCGAGGCGGACTTTGTTGCCCCTTACGTCGAAGACGGTGATTTCCACCTCGTCTCCAATCATAATCGACTCATCCTTTTGCCTGCTAAGAACCAACATAAACTCACCTCCATGCAGCCACAAACCATTTTTTACGCGGTGCACAGCGCACAGTGTACTGGCTTTAGATTATTAAAAAATTGTGAATTTGTCAAGGACTTGTTAGATTTTTTTAAAAATATATAATGGATTATTATGAGAAGAATTTGGATTGAAGAAGCGAAAAATAAAATCGGAGAACAGATAAGAGTTGCCGGGTGGGCGCAAACAGTAAGAACTCACGGAAAAATTGTTTTTATTGACCTGCGCGACTTTACGGGAACTTTGCAATTGGTTTTAACAGCGGAAATGGCAAAAGAAATCAGGCCGGAATGGGTTATCGAAGTTGAAGGAAAATTGGCGAAAAGGCCCGATAAAATGGTAAACCCTAAAATTTCAACAGGCGACATCGAACTTTCCGTTGAAAATTTAAAAATTTTAAACAAAGCCAAGACCTTGCCATTTTCAGTCGAAGATGAGGGATATGATATATCCGAAGAAAAGAGGATGAAATATAGATACCTTGATTTAAGGCGGGGGAGATTAAAAAGAAACTTATTCGAAAGGCAAAAAATTATTTCTTACATCCGAAACTTCTTGCAGGAGAGAAAATTTGTGGAAATAGAAACGCCAAATCTTACAAAATCTACACCCGAAGGAGCGCGGGATTTTGTTATTCCCTCAAGATTGCAGAAGGGAAAGTTCTATGCCTTACCGCAATCGCCTCAGCAATACAAACAGCTTTTGCAGGTAGCGGGGTTGGAGAGATATTTTCAAATTGCCCGCTGTTTTAGAGATGAAGACCCTCGGAATGACCGCCAACCTGAATTTACACAATTAGACCTGGAAATGTCTTTTATTGAACAGGAAGACGTTATGATTTTAATAGAAGAGCTTTTGGTAAAAATAATGAAAGAATTATATCCAGAAAAAGAAGTTCAACAAATCCCATTTCCAAGATTAACCTACCAAGAAGCAATGGAAAAATACAAAACCGACAGGCCAGACATAAGAAAAGATAAAAACAACCCCAATCTATATGCTTTTTGTTGGGTTATAGACTTTCCATTTTTTGAAAAAGATGAAGAAAGCCCCAGCGGGTGGACTTTTACCCACAATCCCTTTTCGGCGCCAAAACCCGAATTTACGGAAGATTTGCTTGCAAAGAAAAATATCAAGAATATTTTAACTACTCAATATGATATTGTTTTGAATGGATTTGAGATAGGGGGAGGAAGCATAAGGAACCATAAATCCGAAGCCTTGGAAGCGGTTTTTGAAATAATGGGTTATAAGAAAGAGGAAATAAGAGAAAAATTTGGCCATATGCTTGAAGCTTTTGAATACGGAGCTCCTCCCCACGGCGGAATCGCTTGGGGATTAGATAGGCTGGTTGCCATTTTGATGGGTGAGCAAAGCATTCGCGAAGTGATTGCTTTTCCAAAAACAGGAGACAGCCGCGATTTGATGATGGGTTCGCCCGACCAAATTTCAAAAAAACAGCTTAAAGAATTAGGAATAGAAATAAAAAATGGAAAAAAAATATAAAATAATCTTAGCATCATTCCTGCTTTCGTTGCCTTTTTGGTGGTTTGTTAATGTTGCATCATCGAATTTCGAAAGTTTTTGGTTCTTAAAAAATCTTCCCCTATCTGCCAATATAGAAAACAGCTTGGCTGGATTAAGGCAAATAAATGAATCTAAAACTCTTGCTAATAATTTAAGTAATTTAAAATTCAGCGCTAAATCGGTGTTAGTTTTAGACGAAAATCAATCTTTTTTAGATAAAAATTCTCAAAGAATCCTTCCCATTGCTTCTTTGTCAAAACTTACCACAGCATTGGTTGTTTCTGAAATGAGCAGCACTTACAAAAATGACCCCGATTTAAGTATTTTATTAAATAAAATGCTTTTGGAGTCAGACAATGACTCGGCTAACGAATTAGCAAATTATATAGGAACTGCTCCTTTCGTAGAATTAATGAATTATTATGTTAAAAAGAACGGCTTAAGCAAGACATCTTTTATAAATCCAAGCGGGCTTGATGACGATGTTTCTCAAAAAGCCAATCTTTCAACAGCCCAAGATTTGGCTAAATTAGCTGACTATATTTTAAAAAAATATCCTGAAATATTTAAAATAACTGTTTCAAATAAAGAACTTAGCACTTCACAAGAACTTTTAAATGATTACTCTGAAATTATAGGAGTTAAGACCGGGCAAACCGCTATGGCTGGCGAATGTTTGTTGGTTATAATGCAAAAGCCTAACAGCTCCGATTATTATATAAATATAATTTTGGGTTCAAATGACCGTTTTGGAGAAATGAGAGAAATTTTAGATGCTGAATTGAATAAATAAAAAGGCAGTCGCTTTGTAAGCGGCCGCCTTTGCTCGGAGGTGCAGGATTATCCTTTCTTGCTTGCCATTGTCGTCACAACTGCCATTGCCGAGCATATCGAACTGGCAGTGATAGCGCTGGCAAAGCCCAGAATAAGAAAAACCCAGATGAGTTCTTCGTTCCCAGTGCACAACAGCCAGATTACTCCTGTAATCTGCGCCAGCAGCAGCAGCCCAGCAACAATTTCCACAACCAAAGCCAAAAACATAATCAAACGCATCTTCCTTGACCCCTTAAATAACCCATGAAAGAACTACGCGTGAATTATATTAAAAATTTAAGTCTACTGTCAATCCCATGCCTGATTTAACCATAAGCGTTATAAAAATGTTTGTTATGGGAGCTTTGGGTTTTGGAATTGCTTTTTGGCTGACGCCGATTTTGACCCATTATTTATATAAATATAAATTATGGCGGAAAGAAGCGCGGGTAAAATCAATTGACGGCAGGGAATTGGTTTATTTTAAAAAATTTCATTCTAAAGACGAAGTTTTTGTGCCAAGATTTGGCGGGCTTTTAATTTGGATAAGCGTTTCAATTTTAGCAATTGTATTTTTTTTACTCTCATACACAAACATCTGGTGGCTTAAAAAATTTAATTTTTTAACCCGTTCGCAAACCTGGCTGCCTTTATTTTCTTTGATTGCAGCTTCTTTGGTGGGATTAAGCGATGACACTTTGCAGGTTTTGAAACGCGGGCGTTATATTGGCGGAGGTTTGGCTTTGCGCTGGCGGCTAATTCTAGTAGCCTTAATTGGATTAATCGGCGGTTGGTGGTTTTATTCTAAACTTGGCGTCAGCGCCATACACATTCCCGGAGACGGCGATTTCTTTTTGGGAGCTTTATATATCCCCGTTTTTATTCTGGTGATGTTGGCAGTTTACAGCGGGGGAGTTATCGACGGATTAGATGGATTAAGCGGGGGAGCTTTCGGAATTATGTTTTCAGCCTTTGGAGGCATTGCCCTTTTCACCGGGCAAATCGATATTGCAGCTTTTTGTTTTGCAGTAACTGGGGCAATTTTGGCTTTTCTTTGGTTTAACATTCCTCCTGCCAGATTTTATATGGGGGAAACCGGAATGCTTGGACTTTGTTGCGCCTTAACAGTTGTAGCTTTTTTAACCGATTCAGTTTTGGTTTTGCCGATAATAGGGTTTTTGCTTGTTATTGAAGCAGGTTCGGTTATTTTGCAATTAATTTGGAAAAAATTCTTTCACAAAAAATTATTTTTTGCTTCTCCTATTCATCATCATTTCGAAGCTATGGGTTGGCCTCATTATAAAATAACTATGCGATTTTGGGTTGTTGGAGTTGTTGCAGCGATTGTAGGGGTAGCAATAAGGTTATTGGGGTAAAGAAAAAAGGGATAGCCTCATGCCTCCCTTTTCTTGTTTGACCTAGCAATTATCGCAGATATATTCTTGCTTGTGCCAGATGCCTTTTTGGCAGCCATTTTCCGCGCCTCATTCTTGATTTCCCAAAATTCGATGCCTTCAAGCCCTGCGATTTTCTGAAGCTGGGTTTCCGGAAAATCAGATAATTTCTTAATCAAATTCCACGCGTTTTTCCGATGGCTAGGGTCATCCTTAATAAGCTTCATCAGATATTCCGCAAGGCCGGCAATCTTGACAGATTTAGCTTTTTCCTGAAGCAAATCCCAAGCGGCTTCCCTTGCCTCAAGAGACCCATGGCATCTTATTGTTTCAAAAAAAGCTTCCCTGTCTACGTTCCACAGAAAATCCACGAGACGTTTTCTTTGCTCCGGAGTTTTAACAACTTCGAGCAAACTCCAAGCATCATCTGCGGTTAAGCCTTCATGGCTTAAAAGCGCTTTCCAAACGGCTTTCCATGGCTTTTGCGGAACATTGCAAACGATGTAGATAAGATTGGACTTTGCTTCCAGCTCCTTACGGATTATCTTGATTTTCTTGCTTTTTACTCTTTTAATTCTTTTCTTACGCATATCATTTCTCCTGATTTTGTTGTTGAAGTGCTAGTTTGACATTATCGCAAATTTGGCATTTGTCAATGGATAATTTTTCTGTTATTATTCACTATTATGATTGGAGTTTTTGACTCGGGAGTAGGCGGATTAACTGTTGTAAAGCAAATCTTTAAAAATCGGCCGAATCAGAAAATAATTTATTTCGGCGATACGGCAAGGCTTCCTTATGGCACAAAAGGAGCCGATTTTGTGAAAAAATACTCTGAAAAAATAACCGAATGGCTTTTAAATAAGGGGGTTGAAAAAATAGTTGTCGCATGCCATACTTCATCGGCATTGGCTGGAGATTATTTAAAAGAAAAATTTGGCGATAGAATAATAGATATGATTACGCCGGTTGCTGAAAAAATTTCAGGAGGAAAAATCGGCATTATTGGAACGCCAGGAACAATAAAAAGCAAGGCTTGGGAAAAATCATTGCTTAAAATAAATCCAAAATTAAAAATTTATTCAAAAGCCTGCCCCTTATTCGTGCCATTAGTTGAAGAAGGACTGATAAATACAACAGCAACCCAAGAAATTGTCCGAAACTATTTAAAAAACTTTAAAAATATCGATACTTTAGTTTTGGCTTGCACGCACTACCCGTTATTAAAAAATATAATCCGAAAAGAAATAGGGAAAAATGTGGAAATAATCGACCCAGCAGTGATTCTAGCTAGAGAACTAAATCTGGATTCCCGCTTTCGCGGGAATGACAATAATAGCGAATTTTATTTTTCAGATACTCCATATAATTTCGAGAAAATTTCAAAATTATGTTTGAAAAAATCAATTAAACCGATAGTAAGCGACCCATTTTAAAAGAAAGGCAGCCCTTAATGAGGCTGCCGAGGAAAAAGCCCTTCATCGAGTATTTTCATAACGAAAATAATGCATAGCGGAATTGTCGATGACAAAAGAAGGGCAAGCGAAAGATTGTGCAGGGAATACATATCATAGAAAAACGTTCCTAGTCCGGCGCCAATCAGCAAAAATGCCAAAACAATAAGAGTTCCCATAAATCTTTTCCTTAAAAAAAGAACAATTCTTTAATAAATTATTACAAATTTAAATATGCAAGTCAATCTGTATAAAAATAAAAGAGTGGTGGTTATGGGGCTTGGATTAAATGGCGGGGGAGTCGGCGTGGCTGAATTTTTTGCAAAACAAGGCGCCAAAGTTTTGGTTACAGACCTAAAAACAAAAGAACAGCTTCAAGCATCAATAGATAAATTGGCGGGTTTGCCAATTGATTTTATTTTAGGCGAGCACAGGGAAGAAGATTTTAAAACAGCAGATTTAGTTATAAAAAATCCAGCAGTGCCAAATACTTCAAAATACCTAAAACTGGCAAAAGTGGTGAAAACAGATATCCAAATTTTTTTCGATTTATGCGAAGCTGAAATAATTGGAGTTACGGGGACAAAGGGAAAATCCACTACGGCAACCTTGATTTCCGAATTTTTAAAGGGAAAATTTAAGAAAATTTTCCTTGCCGGGAATATCGGCATTACTCCCTTGAAAATCCTGCCTGAAATTGAAAAAGGCTCGCTTGTTGTGCTTGAGCTTTCGAGTTTTGAGCTGGAAGATTTGAAAAAAAGCCCGCATATTGCGATAATTACAAATTTATTTGAAGATCATTTGAACCGATATAAAGATATGTTTGAGTATGTTGAAGCCAAAAAATCTATCTTCAAATATCAAAGTGAAGCCGATATTTTGTTCTTGAATGAAAAACTAGAAGGTTTTGCCGATGAAGCTAAATCTCGCATAATTTATTTTTCGAACGAAGACAAATATGCCCCAGCAATAGAAGTAGCAAAGTTTTTCAGAATTTCTCAAAAATCTATTGATGAGGTTTTAAAAAATTTCAAGGGGGTTCCTCATAGGCAAGAGCTTATTTTTGAAGAAAACGGAGTTAAATATTTTAACGATACAGCGGCTACTACTCCAAAATCAGTAGAGCTGGCGCTAAAAGAAATTCCGGGAAACATAATTTTAATAACCGGAGGGGAAGATAAAAATTTGAATTATAAGGATTTGGCAAAAGCTATAAAATCAAAATTAAAATTTATAATTTTATTGCCCGGAACAGCTTCAAATAAGCTAGAAAAAGAGCTGGGAGATTTTAAAATTTATAAGATTAATTCGATGCAAGAAGCAGTTGAAAAAGCTAAAGAATTGGCAAAGCCGGGAGATTCGGTTTTACTTTCTCCAGGCGCCGCAAGTTTTAATTTATTTGCCAACGAATTTGACCGCGGCAACCAATTCGCCGCTGCCGTAAAAAGTTTAAAATAAATAATATGGAGACCAAAAAAGAAAGATTCAAATTAATTCCATCAGTTTATATTTTACTGATTAAAGATAACAAAATTTTACTATTGCGAAGGTTTCAAACAGGTTTTGAAGATGGGAAATATGGGTTAGTTGCAGGGCATGCCGATGGCGGCGAAACTATGAGAGAGGCAATGATAAGAGAAGCTCGAGAGGAGTCTGGAATTGAATTAATTAAGGATGATCTGGATCTTGTTTTAACGATGCATAGGATTGGAAAGGATGAAAGAGTGGATTTCTTCTTCACTACTAAGAAATGGAAGGGGGAAATAAAGAATATGGAACCAAATAAATGCGATGACTTATCTTGGTTTCCGTTAAATCAACTACCCGAAAATACAATCCCGTATATTAAAATTGCAATAGATTGCTATTTAAAAGGGATAAATTATTCCGAGTTCGGCTGGAAAAAATAAGTTTTGATTTAAAATAACCTGGATCTCCGCCTTCGCGGAGATGACAAAAAGGAATAATAGGGGTGGGCTTTTTATGTCATTCCCGCTAAAGCGGGAATGACAGAATAGTGAGATTATTATAAAATAAAAAAGGGCGCCACAGAGTTTCCCGCTCCTGGCGCCTTATCCTTCCCGGATTTAGTTCTAATAATTCTAAAAATAAAACAATAAATTAGGTTAAAAATATCAAAATCCATGCGGCTTGTCAAGTTAAAGTTTGATTATATTTTGGGGGCGGCAGCGGCGATTTTGATTTTCTTGGGAATTTTGATTTTGTCGAGCGTTTCGACTGTTGTTTCGCAGGAAAATTACGGCAACACGACCCATTACCTTTGGCATCAAATTTTATTTGGAATATTGCCCGGTTTGTTTTTAGCATTGGTTTTTTTCTTTATTCCGCATAAAATATTAAAAAAATGGGCTTGGCTGGCAATTGCGGCAAATCTTCTTTTGATGTTTTTTGTGCTTATTCCTGGATTTGGCATAGTTGCCGGAGGCGCTCCAAGATGGTTAAACCTGCATTTTTTCTCTTTTCAGCCATCTGAATTTTTAAAATTATCTTTTTCCCTTTACCTTGCCACTTGGCTGGCAAATCCTATTCGAAAAGCAAACGTCAGAAAGTACACCCTTGCTCCATTTATAATTATTGCATTGGTAATCGCCGGCTTGCTTATAGAACAGTCGGATATCGGCACTTTGGGAGTGATTGTCTTTATTGCCGGAGTAATGTATTTTGCCGCAGAAACTCCTCTTGTTCATATTTTTATAATGGGAATTGCCGGAGCGGCAAGTTTAGCTATTTTAATCCTAACTTCAAATTACAGAACAATGCGCCTAAAAGTTATGCTTGGCTTGGTGCAAGACCCGATGGGTTTAGGTTATCACATTAAACAAATCTTAATCGCCATAGGTTCGGGCGGAATTTTTGGAGCCGGCTTGGGGATGTCAGTTCAAAAATACGGTTTTGTGCCCCAAACGATGTCTGATTCGGTTTTTGCCATCTTCGCCGAAGAAACAGGATTTTTCGGAACAATTCTTTTGGTTTCGCTTTTTTTGATTATTCTTTGGCGGGGAGTAAAAATAGCAAAAAGTTCTAAAGATGATTTTTCAAAATTTTTTGCAATTGGTTTTGTTTCGTGGATATGCATCCAAGCATTTGCAAACATAAGCGCAATGACTGGAATAATTCCATTAACGGGAATTCCCTTGCCGTTTATAAGCTACGGGGGAACGCATATTATGGCGGAAATTGCTGGAATTGGGATTTTGCTTAATATTTCAAAAAGTATTAAAAATTGATATAATTATTTTATGAGAATTGTTTTTACAGGCGGGGGAACGGCCGGGCATATTTTTCCCTTAATTGCCGTTTATCGGGAAATAAACAGGAATCATCCTTATTCTGGAATTGATTTTTTTTATCTTGGGCCTAAAGATAAATTTGCCAAAGAATTTTTAGTTCAAGAAGGAATAAGAGTAAAAACTATAGCGGCTGGAAAAATGCGCCGATATTTTTCTCTTTACAATTTTATAGATATTTTTAAAATTCCCCTTGGAGTTTTGCAAGCTTTTTATTATCTCTTTGTTCTTTCTCCGGATTTGATTTTCAGCAAAGGAGGGTATGGGTCGGTTCCTGTGGCAATTGCAGCATGGATTTTGAGAGTTCCCGTATTTTTGCATGAGTCAGATATTGTTCCCGGAAAAGCAAGCCGCTTGATAAGCCGGTTTGCGCTAGAAATTTTTATAAGCTTTTCAACCACTGAAACTGTATTTTTTCCGGCTAAGAAAATGCTTTCGGTGGGAAATCCAGTAAGAGAAAAACTCCTTTTGGGGTCGAAAGAAAAAGCTAAAGAAATTTTCAATTTAACGGGGAAAAAACCGATAATTTTAATTTTAGGGGGATCTCAAGGCGCCCAAGCGGTGAACGATAAAATTTTGGCAGTTTTGCCTCAAATGATTAAGGATTTTGAAATTATCCATCAAACAGGAAGAGGAAATTTTGAACAAGTTAAAAAGGAATCGGAAGTTATTTTAGACCAAAATTCTAGAAAATATTATCATCCCATAGATTTAATGGGGGACGATTATTTGTCCCACGCATATCAGGCAGCCGACTTGATATTGAGCCGGGCGGGCTCTGGAAGCATTTTTGAAATCGCCGCTATGGGAAAACCTTCCATTTTGGTTCCCTTGCCCGATTCGGCGCAAGACCACCAAGTTAGAAATGCTTACGCTTACGCTCAAAGAGGCGGAGCAATTGTTATTGAGCAGGCAAATTTTCGCCCCAACTTTATTTTAGAAAGGATAAAATATTTGTTTGAAAGGCCGGAATTTTTGAAAAATATGGCTCAAAAGGCCAAGGATTTTTCACGCCCAAACGCCGCAAAAATAATTGCTGAATATCTGTTCACATATTTAAACCAATAAAAAAAGGTGCGCCGCGACTGGGTCTTCGCGCGCGCACCCCGAAAGAAAGTAAACCAAATTCAAAATAGCATGATATAAAATATAAGTCAACACTATGGCAACAATAGATGAAATAAAAAAATCAAGATTAGCGAAACTAAAAGCAATTGAAAATGCCGGACTATTGGCTTATCCTGGTGAAGTAAAAAGAACGCATACCTCGAAAGAAGCATTGGATGACTTTTCAAAATTGGCAAAATCCCAAAAAGAAATTTTTTTAACCGGAAGAATAATGTCACTGCGCCAGCACGGCGGCCTTATTTTTTGCCACATCGAAGATGGCGAGGGAAAAATCCAAATAATGGTAAAAAAAGATGGGGTTGGCGAAAAGAGTTTTCAGTTTTTTTTAGATAATTTTGATATCGGAGACTTTATTCAGGCAAAAGGGACCTTGTTTGAAACAAAAAGGGGAGAAAAAACCCTTGAAGTTAAGGACTACAAGATTTTAACCAAATCTCTCCTGCCTTTGCCTGAAAAATGGCATGGAATCCAAGATGTGGAAGAAAGATTCAGAAAAAGATATTTGGATTTGATTTTCAATAAAGAAATAAAAGAAAAGTTTATTCAAAGAACTGAAATTATAAAGCAAATGCGTGAATTCTTGGATTCAGAAGGTTTTTTAGAAGTCGAAACGCCTATGCTCCAGCCTATTTACGGCGGAGCCACAGCCAAACCCTTTAAAACCCACCTGAATGCCTTAGATATTGATTTATATCTAAGAATTTCTCCCGAACTTTATTTAAAACGTTTGCTCGTGGGAGGGTTTGAAAAGGTTTATGATTTGGGAAAATGTTTTAGAAACGAAGGCATAGACAAAGCTCATAATCCCGATTTCACCATGCTTGAATTTTATTGGGCATATGCGGATTATAAAGATTTGATGAAGTTCACTGAAAAAATGTTTCTAAAGCTAAAAAATACCTTTGGAGCAAAACCTCCCTGGCCCAGAATAGAATATTCTGATTTATTTAAAAAAGAAACTGGAATTGATTTGGACGAAATAAATTTAGAAGCCTTAAAGAAAAAAGCGGAAGAAATGGGGTTAAAAGGCGCAAAAGGGGGAAAGTTTGAAATTGCTGACGAAATATTCAAAAAGGCCATTCGCCCTAAAATTGAAAAGCCAACTTTTGTAATTCATTATCCAGCAGAAGCTTTTCCTTTAGCTAAGCCTTTGGACGCAAACCCCACAAAATCCGCCAGCTTCCAGCTTGTAGTTAAGGGCATGGAGCTTGTTAAAGCTTTTTCAGAGTTGAATAATCCGATTATACAAAAAGAAAGATTTGAATCGCAGGAAAAAATATTTAAAGAGGGGTTTGAAGAAGCCCAAAGAATGGATACTGACTTTATTGAGGCTTTGGAATACGGAATGCCTCCTGCCGCCGGTTGGGGAATGGGCATTGACCGCCTTTGCGCCTTGCTTACTGATTCTCATAGTTTGCGCGACATTATTCTATTTCCAACGATGCGGAATAAATAAAAGGCTGGCAACGGATTGCCAGCCGCGATACTTCACCACAAATAAATAGTGGCAAGTATCGCCAACCAAATCATTCGCCTATCCATATTGCCTCCTCTAACGAGCAAATACTGCGGCTGCAACTAAGAGCGTTGTAATTGCAGCTGCAACCAACCGAACAATCTGACCCTTTGTCAATCCATTCATGAATTTCTCCTTAGTTTTATGCTATTTTAAGCATAGCACATCAAAAATATTCTGTCAATATATGTTTGAATTTTGCCAGCTCGTAGGGTATTATAATTTAATATGCTAGATATTAAATTTATTCGGGAAAATAGTGAAAAAGTAAAAGAGTCGTGCCAAAAAAGAGGGATTAAGTGCGATATTGGCGCGCTTTTGGCTATAGATGAAAAAAGAAGGAAAACAATGGTTCAAGTCGAGCAAATTTCAGCTAAAAAAAATAGGGCCAGCAAAGACATTATTAAAGCAGATGCAAAGGGAAAGAAAAAGATAATTGCAGAAATGAAAAAGATAGATAAAAAAGGTGATAAACTCAATGAGGATTTAAAAAAAATAGAAGAACAATTCAACAGCTTGATGGTTGGCGTCCCGAATATTTTATTGCAGGGAGTGCCCGAAGGAAAAGACGATTCTCAAAATATTGTTTTAGAAAAAGTTGGAGAGCCGGCAAAATTTGATTTCGAAGCAAAAGATTATATGCAGCTGGGCGAAGCTTTGGATTTGATTGATACAGAAAGGGCGGCAAAAATTGCAGGGTCGCGATTTGGATTTTTAAAGCGCGAGGCCGCTTTGCTTGAATTTGCCCTAATTAACTTTGTTTTTGATAAGCTTATACAAAAAGGTTTTATTCCTGTAATTCCCCCAGTAATGATTAAGCCTGAAATGGCTTGGGCGATGGGATATTTGGAACAAACAAATAAAGATGAAGCCTACCATTTGCCGCAAGACGATTTGTATTTAACAGCAACTTCAGAACAAGCTTTGGGAACAATGAGGTCTGGAGAGGTTTTAAAAGAAAATGAACTGCCATTAAGATACGCCGGATTTTCAACTTGTTTTAGGCGCGAAGCCGGTTCTTACGGAAAAGACACTAAAGGAATTTTACGCGTTCATCAATTCGATAAAATTGAGATGTTCAGCTTTACTAAGCCTGAAGATTCGGAAAAAGAACATAAATTTCTACTCGAAACAGAAAGAGAGCTAATGGATGCTTTAAAATTGCCATATCAAGTAGTTCATATTTGTTCGGGTGATTTGGGAACGCCGGCAGCAGAAAAATACGATATTGAAACATGGCTGCCATCTGAAAACCGATATCGCGAAACCCATTCAACCTCAAATTGCACCGACTTTCAGGCTCGGAGGCTAAATGTCAGGTTTCAAAACAGACAAAATAAGCTTGAATTTGTTCATACATTAAATGGGACAGCTTTTGCTATTGGGAGAATTTTAATAATGATTTTTGAAAATTACCAGCAAAAAGGCGGGAGCATAAAAATCCCCGAAATTCTTCAAAAATATACCGGCTTTTCCGAAATAAAACGTGAAAATTAAAGTAAAAAATCTAATCATTAATTATTTTGAAATTGGGAATGGACGGCCATTATTAATTTTGCACGGATGGGGTTCGAGGGGAGAAAAATGGCGGAAAACAGCGGAAATTTTAGCCCAAAAAGGTTTTAAGGTTTTTGTCCCCGATTTGCCAGGCTTTGGAGAAAGCCAAAAGCCGAATTTCATTTGGGGGCTAGATGAATATTGTTCTTTTATTGATGAATTTGCAAAAAACTTAGGCATTAATAGTTTTGCTTTAGCTGGCCATTCTTTTGGCGGAGCTTTGGCGGCAAAATATATTTTAAAGTACCCCGGCAAAGCCACAAAATTATTTTTAATTGGAGCAGCTTGCATAAGAGAAAATAAAAAAAATATATTCGCGAATTTAAAATTTTTAAAAAATATTTCCATATTAAGAAAGTTTTTTTATAAATATATAGCTAAAAGCGATTACCCGCAAACAGAAGGCATTATGAGGGAAATTTATTTAAAAGTTGTAAAAGAAGATTTATCGGCTTATTTAGGTAAAATCAATATTCCCACAGTTATAATTTGGGGAGAAAAAGATGATATTACTCCCTTAAAATACGGAAAAATAATAAATTCGGAAATAAAAGACTCCAAACTGTTTATTATTCCCGGCAAGGACCATGCCTTGCAACTGACTGCCGTTGAAGAATTATGCTCATATTTTTAATTATTCTAGCAATTTTATGGTTTATTTCTCTAATCCGGTCCGTTTTATTTTGGGTTTATTTATGGCAATTGAAAGAATATCATTTTGGAAGGTTTATAGATCATTTTAGAACCTATAAGGGAAAAAGTTTATTGCGTGATAAGTTTACTATTCTAAAAATATTTTTTTTAATCTTTTTATTTTTCTTTGCTTTAAATTTAAAATTATTTTATATACTTTTATTCTTAATTTATTTGGCAGAATTAGGGAGAAAGTTTTCAAAACCTGTTTTTACTCCAAAGGCAATCGCCTTAATTCTTTTGTCTTTAACTGTTTCTGCAGCTGGATTTTTATTGGCAGATATTCTTGTTCCAATAGCTGTTTCAATATTTGTTTTTATATTAAAGCCAATAACTTACTTTTTTGCCAAAAATATTTTAGCCAAAGCATCGAAGAAGAGAAGTCAATTTAAAGATTTGATTGTTATTGGAATAACCGGCAGTTACGGAAAAACTTCAACAAAAGAATTTTTATATGCTATACTGTCCGAAAAATTCAAAGTTTTAAAAACTCCAAAGCATATAAATGCAGAAGTTGGCGTTGCTAAAACGATTTTAAAAGATTTGAAGCCAGAACATCAAATTTTTATTGCCGAAATCGGTGCTTATAATGTGGGAAAAATAAAAGAAGTTTGCAATGCAACAAAACCAAAAATAGGCATTTTAACCGGAATAAACGAACAGCATATGGCCACCTTCGGTTCGCAGGAAAAAATCTACAAAGCCAAACATGAAATTTTTGAATGCCTGCCGCCCGATGGAATTAAAATTGAAAAAAACAATCTTAAATTGAAAGTCTCTGGGCTTATTGAAAATAAAGAAAATATCTTTTTTAAAATTAACGAAATTGAATTTAATGTTAATCTGTTGGGAAAACATAATTTGGATAATGTCTTGCTTGCAATTGACTGCGCCCAAAAGCTTGGAATGAGCCTGGAAGAAATTTCAAAAGCCTGCCTGAAAATAAAAAGCAATAAAATAATAAAGAGAAACCCTGTAATTATAGATAATTCTTATTCTGCAAATCCCACCGGGGTTGTTTCCGATATAGAGTATTTAAAATTATATTCTGGAAGGAGCGCGGTTGTAATGCCTTGCTTGATTGAATTGGGAAAGGCTTCGAAAGATGTCCACCAAAGAATAGGCAAAAAACTCAATGAAGTGGCGGATTTGGCAATAATAACATCGAAAGATTGGTTTGAAGCCATAAAAAAAGAGTTTCCTAAGGCAATTTATTCCGAAAACCCAAACGAAATTTTTGAAAAGCTTAAAGGATTTGAAACCATTTTAATTGAAGGCCGAATTCCAAAAAATATTTTAGAAAAAATAAAATGCCTTTAAAGCCAATATCCATATCTTTAAGCCCGAATGTCGAGAAAGATGATTTAAGTTTGGCTAAAAAAGCAATTATAAGGCCATGGAAATGGAAAAATGGGCGCAACATTGAGCTTCTTGAAAATAAATTTAGAGAATATTTGGATGCAAGATTTGTTTTTTCCTTTAATAGCGGGCGCTCTTCTTTATTTGCCATTCTTAAAGCTTTGAATTTGCAAAAGGGAGATGAGGTTTTGCTTCAAGCATTTACTTGCAATGCGGTGCCAAACCCTGTTCTATGGCTTGGCTTAAAGCCCATTTATATTGATTGCAGCGAAGGAGATTTCAATATTGACTTAGGTGATGCCCAAAGAAAAATAACTGCGAGAAGCAAAGTTTTAATTGTCCAGCATACTTTTGGATTTCCAGCCGATATGGAAAGGGTTGCCTATTTTGCAAATAAAAATAATTTAATATTAATTGAAGATTGCGCGCATTCTTTAGGCGCAGAATATGCAGGAAAAAAAGTTGGAACTTTTGGAAAAGCTGCATTTTTCAGTTTTTCTCGCGACAAAATTATTTCGTCTGTTTATGGGGGAATGGCGACAACAAATGATTCCAAGTTAGCCGAGTCTCTAAAAAATATTCAAGAAAGTTTTCAGCAGCCAAGCTCTTATTGGATTTTTCAACAATTGCTTCATCCTATCTTGCTAAACTATATAATTTTGCCAATTTATAATTTAATTGATTTGGGTAAAGTATTTTTAGTCCTTTCGCAATGGCTTCATATTTTATCAAAAGCAGTCCATTGGAAGGAAAAAAGAGGCGAGAAACCGGATTATTTCCCCCGAAAACTTCCGAATGCGCTGGCTTTGCTGGCTTTAAACCAATTTAATAAGTTAGACAAATTCTACAATCATAGAAAAAGAATTGTTCAAATTTATATTGAAAAGCTTGAAAATACAGCTTTTATTTTGCCCAAATTTTCAGAAAAATCAAAACCTGCCTTCTTAAGATTGCCAATAAAGCATACCGAAGCTTGCAATATACTTTGGGAAGCATGGAATAAGCAAAATATTTTAATCGGCGATTGGTACACCACTCCCATTGCGCCGTTTGATACAAAACTAGATAAAATGCAATATGCCCCCGGAAACTGCCCCAAGGCAGAGCGCCTCTGCAAGGTTACCCTTAACCTTCCAACCCATATAAATATAAAAGAAAAAGACCTTGCCCGAATTTTAAACTTTTTAAATAAGTATAAATAAAATTATGGGTTTTTTAATTTCAATTCCGGGAATATTTTGGCTCCTAACTTCAGCGATATTCTTTGCAGTCGGGGAATTATTTTCAAAAACTTGGGCGAATAGCCCCTCTTTAATTGAAGTTATCTTGCTTCTTCTAGCTTATTCAGCCAGCAGTTTGCTTTGGCTTCCGGCTTTGTTTCAAAAAAATCAATTGGCTTCAACCGGAGTCGCTTGGCTTATTTTGGGAACGCTGGCAACAACCCTTTTGGGAATTTTATTATTTCACGAAAAAATTAATCTGCTTCATGGCATTGGAATCTTCCTCGCCCTAATCGCAATGGTCCTTTTGAACATCTAAATAACTCGAAATAAACTTAAATGGTAATAAAAAATTTTCATATGGTAAAAAAGTATTACTTTATAATTCTGCCGATGGGCTTAATTATTTTGTTTCTGGCTATATTTAGTTTTTATTATTTTTTTAGAAATCAAAAACAGCAGGTTTGCATAAACAGCAATTGCTTTAATGTGGAGATTGCAAGGACAGAGGCGGAGAGGGAAAGGGGATTGATGTGGAGAAAAAGCTTGGCGGAAGACGCCGGAATGTTTTTTATATTTGAAAAAGAAGATTTTTACCCCTTTTGGATGAAAAACACCTTAATTCCACTTGATATAATTTGGATAAATGTAAATAACGAAATTGTTTACATTGCTAAAAATGCTCCGCCATGCCCGGAAAACTGCAAAAGCTATATTCCCACGGAGAAAGCCAAATATGTTCTGGAGATAAATGGCGGGCTTTCCGATAAATTTGGCGTAAAAACCCTTGACAAAGTTTCTGGCAGTGCTATACTGCAACTAGAACACTAGAAAGTCAAATGCGGAATTGTCCAACGTAGGGCAACCGATCGGCCTCGTTGGCCACCATTAGATTGAATTCATCCGCGGCCTCGTGATCGGCCCTCGCCGGCGACCGGATTGCCAATGACGCGGCGACCCCTGTATTCTCTGCAGCAATCCGGCGCAAAAAGCCCCTAGAAGAAACGCATTTCTTCTAGGGGCGCTTTTTTTATTTTAAGCTGTAAATAAGACCGCCCATTAAAAATTTAAACAAAAGAGATTGGGGAGAATTTTCTGGAAGTGTTTGAGGTTCTGAAGGCAAGCCTGGCAAGGGGGGATTCGCATCCGGAGGCATGGGCGCAGACGCCCCGCATTCTTCTCTATGAGTTGAGCAATACGCTTCGCATTCTGCTTCGCTTTGGCACCCGCCCGGGCCACTTGCATTCGGAGCAATATTATTTGTTTTGCCGGCAGCTTCTTTTTGAGCTTGCCATTGGTCAAAACACTGTTTTGTTTGGTCGCCAACCTCTCTGGATTGAATTGTTCCATTTTTCAATCCTTCAACTTTTTCAGCCCCCAATAATTTATTAAGGCAATCAATTACTTCGGGCGGCGCTTGCTGCAAGGTTTCTTTTAACATTCTGTCGCCTTCTTGCATTTTTTGCAATTCTTCCGGAGCTATTTGCCCGTGGTCTTTTGCAAACTGAAAACAAACTTCTTTGTTTGCCGGGTCATTGCAGAAGGTCTCGCAGGCTTTGCCCGTACATCCTCCGGGGCCGACTGCTCCATTTTGCCTTACTTTCTGGGCATCTTCAGGAGATATTAAACCCATGGCTTCGGTAAACTTAATGCATTCTTCAAGATGACCTTCTTGGTTGCAATAAATATCGCATTCTTCTTTTCCTTTGCAAGGAGGAGGATTTATTCCTTGCTTCATAGCTTGGAGCATTTTTTCTGCGTTTGCCTTTTCTTCTTCAGGCATAAGTCCGGCTTCCACCGCAAAAGTTATGCAAGTTTCCATATTTTCCGGCTTATTGCAAAATTGGTCGCAAGCTTCTTTGCCCTTACAGGGAAGCGGCTTTACTCCGCGTTTTAATGCTTGCAGCATTTTTTTGGCATCTTCAGACTCTTTTGGGTCCATGAAGCCAGCTTGAATCGCAAAATTCATGCATTCTTCCATATGGTCAGCGCTTTCACAATAAGAATCGCAAGCCTTTTTATCTTTGCAGGCAGGGGGATTTATGCCTCTTGCCATGGCAGCTTGAACTTTCTTTGCATCTGCCAATTCTTCCGGAGGAATTAAGCTATTTGCTTCAGCATATGAAATACATTCATTCATATGAGACATATCATTGCAATAAATTTCACAGGAGTCTTTATCTTCGCATCCGCCGGGGCCCTTTTCCCCCGCCAGCATTTTTCTTGCCACAGCAATTTCTTGAGGAGCCATTAAATTATTTTTTTCTGCAAAAGCAATGCAAGCTTCACCATGCTTTTTATTATTGCAATAAACTTTACATTCTTCCTGGTTTTGGCAATTTCCCAATTCGGCAACCGGATATGAAATTTGAATTTCCTGCGCCAACACATTCCCAGCAAAGAGCAGGGGAATTATTAAAAAAATATATTTTTTCATTTTATTCAAATTATTCAAAAGGATTTGTTTTTATATTTTTATAAGGGTTTGTTTTGTCGATTGGGTTTAAATCCGGTTTATTTTCTATAGGATTTGGATTTTCTATTGAAGGCAAATTTTCTTGGCCGTGATGATAAACCATTTTTATATCTACCGGCTTTATATTCCCCAAATCTATCCAATAATAAACGCAAGCAACAGCGCTTAGAACAACCCAAATTCCAGCTAAAATATTAGCTATAATTAGAACAATTTTTTTTGTTTTCATATTATATTGATTTATTATAAATAAGCTATAAAATACTAGCAAGTGAATAACTATGGAGCCTTTAGCAAATAAAATCAGGCCTAAAAGTTTAGATGAGTTTGTAGGGCAAAGTCATTTGGTTGGGGAAGGAAAACCTATAAATATTGCCATAAAGCAAAAACATTTGTTTTCTTTTATTCTTTGGGGGCCGCCGGGAACAGGCAAAACTACTTTGGCTAGAATTTACGCCAAAAGCCTAGATGCCAAAATTTACGAGCTTTCAGCCGTTTCGGCAGGAAAAGAAGATATAAGAAAAATTTTAAAAGATTCCGGAAATCTGTTTCCTAAAATTTTGTTTTTGGACGAAATTCACCGGTTTAATAAATCCCAGCAAGATTTTTTGCTTCCATATGTTGAAAGAGGAGACCTTACTTTAATAGGCGCCACAACCGAAAATCCAAGCTTTGAAGTTATTTCGCCCTTGCTTTCACGCTGCCGAGTGTTTGTTTTAAACCCGCTTTCAGACGAAGAAATGAAAAAAATAATAAAACGAACCGGGCTGAAAATGGATAAAAAATCCCAAGATTGGCTGATTAAAATGGCAAATGGCGATGCCAGGCAGGCAATAACAATGCTTGAAAATACAAGCAAACTTTATGGGAAAATAAATATAGATAATTTAAAAAATGCCTTGCAATCCAAATTTTTAAGATATGATAAGATTGGGGAAGAACATTATAATACAATTTCAGCATTTATAAAAAGCATGAGGGCAAGCCAGCCAGATGCGGCCCTATATTATATGTCGCGAATGATAGATGCCGGGGAAGACCCGAAGTTTATAGCCAGGCGGATGGTTATTTTTGCTTCAGAAGACATTGGCGTTGCCCAACCCACAGTTTTGGTTGTGGCAAACGCGGTTTTTCGGGCAGTGGAAACAATTGGCTTGCCGGAATGCGCAATAAACTTGGCTCACGGCGCAGTATATCTTTGCCAATGTAAAAAAGACAGGAGCGCCTATAACGCTTACCAAAAAGCGATGCAGGATGTAAAAAATTATGGCAATTTGCCCATACCTTTGAATTTAAGGAATCCGGAAACAAAACTAATGGAAGATTTGGGCTATGGACAAGGTTATGAAAAATATTCCAAAGAATCTTTTTTGCCGAAAGAATTGAAAAATAGAAAATATTTAAAATAAAAAGGGCCATTCTACGGAGAATGGCCGCTTTTGTCGGTAGGTTTCCACAACCAGATGCCAAGGCAAGCTAATATTGCCAGAATTGCAATTACTTGAACATCCCACATATTCACTGCCTTTCTATGCAACTGCTTTTTTCTTGCATTCGCTTGAACGAAGCGCAGTAACAATGAGCCCCTTGCAAAGCTTTCCCTTAGCTTTCTTGTGCACGGCCCTTGCTAGCCTTCGAGCGCTTTTTCTTGTTTTTCCCAAAACATGGGCCTCATAGCCGCATATTTCGCACTTGCCAATCCATTCCTCCAACATCGAATCTCCTTTGATTTTAGCCCCCAACCTTAAAGAACAATAAAAACATATTAGCAAGATATTTGCCTCTTGTCAATGGCAGATAATTTGTTTAAAATTAAGCTTATGGAAATAAAAGAGATAAAAAATAAAGAAATTTGGGAAGAATTCCTGCTTAATTGCAGAGAAAAGACATTTTTAGATTCATGGAATTGGGGAGTTTTTCAGGACAAGCAAGAAGATAAAATTTGGCGATGGGGAATTTTTGAAAATAATAAAATAATCGCTGTTGCTTTGATTATAAAAATAAGGGCCAAGCGCGGCACTTTTTTGTTTTTGCCCCATGCGCCGGTTGGAGATTTAAAATGCTTGAATATCTTAACCGAAAATTTAAAAAAATTGGCGAAGAAAGAAGGGGCGAGTTTTATAAGAATTGCGCCTATTTGTCAAAATACAGAAGAAAATAAAAAAGCTTTTAAAGATTTAGGTTTTAAAGATGCGCCCATACACATACATCCCGAACTTACTTGGGAGTTGGATATTAAGCCTTCGGAAGAAGAAATTCTTTCTAAAATGCGAAAAACAACCCGTTATTTAATTAAAAAAGCCCAAAAAGATAAAGATATTCAGATTATCCAAAGCGTAAATTTAAATGATTTGAATATCTTCTGCGATTTGCTTAAGAGAACCGCCGACAGGCATAGTTTCACGCCTTTTTCTTTGAATTATTTAACCGAACAATTTTCTTCTTTCGGGCCCGATAATCAAATTGTTATTTGGCTTGGAAAATATAAGGGCGAAGTGATTTCCTCGGCTATTACCGTATACTGGCAAAAGATAGGGTTTTATCATCATGGCGCTTCAATTGAACATAACAGCAACCAAACACCGGTTACTTATTTGCAGCAGTGGGAAATGATAAGAGAAGCCAAGAAGAGGGGTTGCGAAACTTATAATTTTTGGGGAATTTCAAAGCGTGAGAATCATCCTTGGGCGGGATTAAGCCAGTTCAAAATGGGTTTTGGCGGGTATGAAAAAGAGTATGTTAAAACACAAGACCTGCCAATATCCATATTTTACTATTTAACCTCGGCTTTCGAGAACTTGAGAAGAATTAAGAGAAGGGTATGAGAGTTAAAAAATCGTTTAAAACCAGGAGGAAAAAATCTTTCTTCAAACTTTATCTTTTCTGCTTTTTTATTTTGGCAGCTTTTTCGGGTTTAATATATTTTCTATTTTTTTCGAGTTTTTTTACAATAAAAGAAATAAACATTTTAAACAACAAAGAAGTTCCAAAGCAACAAATAGAAAACGCTATTTCATTAAAGTTAACTCAAAATATTTTCTTGGCAGATACTGAAAAATCTTGCGAAGAAATAAAAGATAAAATTTTGAAAATAAGTGAAGTTTCTATAAAGAAAAGCTACCCGAATAAAATAATGGTTCAAGTGGAAGAAAGAAAACCAGTTGCAATTTTACAAAAAGAAGACAGTTTTTATTTTATAGATAAAAAGGGGATTGCCTACCAGGAAACAAACAGAGGCGATTCGCCCGTTTTGATTTCGAATGGAATAAAAATAACACCCGACCTTGCGCAAAAATCAGGCAAAATAATGGATAAGTTTCAAAATTTAGACACTCTTACTTTTATTTCAGAATACAGGGCAAACGCAAAATCAAAAGAAGGCTGGGAAGCTTATATAAATTTAGATGGAGATGTTGATTGGCAAATGGAAGAATTGCAAACAATTTTAAATGGGGAGGTAAACTCAAAAGATTTAAAGTATATAGATTTACGGTTCGATAAAATTTATATTTTTCCCGAAACAGCCATCTTAAAAAATCCAACTAAAAAATAAAGAATAAAAAAAATCCACTACCCGCGAAAAAACCAAAATCACCGCCACTCCGCAGGAAATAAGAAAAACAGTTTTAATTTTCCCCGCAATCCCTTTCTTCATATCTGCCTTCAATATAGAATTTTTATTTTTACTTTTCAAGTTCCTTAAAAGGTAAGGGTCGGCCTCCACCTTATATATTGCGATATTTTGCAAACAAAAAATCGCCTTTCGGCGAGTTCTTGTGAAACCAGTCTGGCATAAGATCCGGCTCGTCAACTAATTAAAGACTATCAAATTCATAAGTTTTGTCAATAGATAGCTGTGGAAAAACATTACCGGTGGAGGTGAGGGGAATCGAACCCCCGAGTTTCTGGTTGACGAGCCGAAACTCGTGCCAAACCACCCCCACGGTAAATTTATTGTAGCATAACTGAGTTGTTGACTCACTGTGGAAAAAGGATTATAATTAAGCCGTTATGGAGGAAAAAGATATAGAAAACATTAAAAAAGAGTTAGAAGAGCAGAAAAAGCTGGCAGAGGATTATTTGAATAAATGGAAAAGAGAAAGAGCGGATTTCATTAATTTTAAAAGAGATGAATGCGAAAGAATCCAAGGAGCGGTAGAAATGACGGAAAAAGACATTGTTAAAGATTTTTTGCCTATTTTAGATAATTTAAATTTACTCGAAAAGCATAATTCTGATAAAATAGAAGGCATTTCGAATTTAAAAAAACAAGCTTTTGCTTTTTTGGAAAAAATGGGAGTTAAAGAAATAGAAGCTTTGGATAAAGAATTTAATCCGCACCTGCATGAGGCAGTTCAAATGATTGAAGGAGAATTTGAAGTTCCTACTGTGGTTGAAGAATTGCAGAAAGGTTATATAATGAATGATAAAATTATAAGAGCAGCCAAAGTAAAAGTGGCTCGCAAAAAATAATCATTATGGCAAAAATACTAGGCATTGATTTAGGAACAACTTTCTCTGCCATGGCGGTAATGGAAGGCGGAGAACCGAAAATAATCGAAAATCGAGAAGGGTCGAGAACGACTCCTTCAGTTGTTGCTGTTACAAAAACAGGAGAAAGATTGGTGGGAATTCCTGCAAGGCGCCAGCAAATAACAAACTCTCAAAATACCATTTATGCCGTAAAAAGGCTTATTGGAAGAAGATTTTCAGACCCCGAAGTTCAAAAAGACAAAAAGTTATTACCCTATGAGATAAAAGAATCGAAAGACGGGGGAGTTGAAATAAAAATGGGCGATAAATGGCTTATGCCCGCCGAAATTTCGGCGATGATTTTGCAAAAGCTAAAAGCTGACGCCGAAGAAAAGCTTGGGGAAGAAATAACGGAAGCTATAATTACCTGCCCGGCTTATTTTGACGATTCGCAGAGGAAAGCTACTAAAGTGGCTGGCGAAATCGCCGGATTAAAAGTGGAAAGAGTTATAAACGAGCCTACTGCAGCGGCTTTGGCTTACGGATTGAACAATAAAAAAGGGCAGCAAATTTTGGTATATGACTTTGGCGGAGGAACATTTGATGTTTCCATATTGGATGTAACCGAAGAAACCCTGAAAGTAATAGGCACCGGAGGAGATACGCATTTGGGTGGAGAAGATTTTGACCAAAGGATTATGGAGTGGGTAATCTCAGAATTTAAAAAAGACCAAGGAATAGATTTGTCTAAAGACCATTTGGCTCTGCAAAGGATTAAAGAAGCTGCCGAAAAAGCTAAAATAGAGCTTTCGGGGTCTTTGGAAACAGAAATAAATTTGCCGTTTATAACTTCAGACCCCGCAGGGCCCAAGCATTTGCTTTTAAAATTCACCAGAGCAAAATTAGAAGACTTGGTTTCAGATTACATACAAAAATCAATTGAACTAGTAAAGCAAACCTTAAAAGAAGCAAAGATGGATTTGAAGGATATAGAAGAAATAGTTTTGGTAGGCGGCCAAACAAGAATGCCCAAAATGCAAGAGGAAATAAAAAAGCTTTTCGGCAAAGAACCAAATAAATCAATTAATCCAGATGAGGTGGTGGCCGTAGGCGCGGCAATTCAAGGCGGAATTTTGAAGGGGGATATGAAAGAAGTTTTACTTTTGGATGTAACTCCGCTTTCATTGGGAATTGAAACTTATGGAGGAGTAAATACGGTTTTAATCCAGAAAAACACAACTGTCCCAACTGCCAAAACCCAAGTCTTTTCAACCGCTTCGGACAATCAAACTTCTGTGGAAATTCACGTTTTGCAAGGCGAAAGGCCAATGGCGACGGATAATAAAACTTTGGGCAGATTTATTTTAGACGGAATTCCTCCTGCGCCCAGAGGCCTCCCTCAAGTTGAAGTGACTTTTGATATAGATGCCAACGGAATTTTAAATGTTTCGGCAAAAGATAAGGCAACTGGAAAAAGCCAATCAATAAAGATTGAAGGCTCGATTGGAATGGCCGATGAGGAAATAGAAAGATTAAAAAAAGAAGCCGAAGCTCACGCGGCGGAAGATAAAAAAAAGAAAGAGTTGATTGAAACAAGAAATATGGCCGATAATTTAATTTATACTTGGGAAAAAACGGAAAGGGAAAACGAAGCTAAAATTTCAGACCCGATAAAAAAAGAAGTTAAAGAAAAAATTGAAGAATTAAATAAAGTTAAAAACGGGGATAATTTAGAAGAAATAAAAAGGAAAATCGAAGAACTTTCGCAGGCAATGCAAAAAGCCGGAGCCGAAATGTATAAACAAAATCCAAACCCAGACCAGAAATAAAACTTCCCGTGTCATTCCCGCGAAAGCGGGAATCCAGGAGCATAAAGAATCTGGATCCCCGTTTTCACGGGGATGACAGTATGGAAAATTATGAAGAATTATTACGATATTTTAGGTGTCTCAAAAACCGCTACTCAAGAAGAAATAAAGAAAGCTTATTATGCTTTGGCGCATAAATACCACCCGGACAAAGGCGGAGACATGGCAAAAATGAAAGAGATAAATGAAGCTTATCAAGTCCTTTCAGATAAAGAAAAAAGGGCGCAGTATGACCGTTTTGGTTCGGCTGAACATGGAGCCGGGCAAAATTGGGGAGACTTTAATTGGGCTTGGGGAAACTCTCCTGGGTCAGAATCAAATTTTGAATTTGACTTCAGTGAGATGGATGACATATTTGGAAATTTCTTCGGCTTTGGGGGGAAAAAGGCAAGAAAAAAGGATTTAAAACGCGGGAGCGATATCACTTTAGATATGGAAATTTCCCTTGAACAAACTTTAGATGAAATAAAAAAAGATATAAATCTTAAAAAATATGTAGTTTGCGGAAGATGCCATGGAAAAGGAGCTGAACCTGGCACGGCCATAAACGAATGTCCCACCTGCCGCGGCACAGGCGAAGTGCAAGAAATAAAGAGAACTATTCTTGGTTCATTCACAGCTTGGACAGTTTGTCCTAACTGCAAAGGCGAAGGGCAAAAGCCTGTTAAGCCTTGCAATGTCTGCGAGGGAGAAGGAAGGGTAAGGGCGGAAGAAAAAGTTTCAATAAGAATTCCGGCTGGAGTAGACAATAATCAAGTTTTAGAAATGAAAGGCAAAGGAGATGCAGGGAAAAGAGGCGGCGAACCCGGAGATTTGTATATTCGAATATTTGTTAAAAAACATGCCTTATTTGAAAGGCAGGGCGATGATTTATTCGCTTCGGTTTCGATTTCTTTTGCCCAAGCCGCTTTGGGCGATAAAATAGAAATTACAGCTTTAGATAAAAGCAAAATAGATTTGGAAATTCCATCCGGAACCGAGCATGGAGAAATTATAAAAATCCCCGGGAAGGGAATTCCGAAATTTTCCCGTTTTGGACGCGGCGATTTATATATAAAAGTTTTAATAGAAATTCCAAAGAAGTTGACAAAAGCTCAAAAAGAGCTATTAAAGAAGTTAAAAGAAGAAGGATTGTAATATATCGCCATATCGACATATCGAAATAGCGATATTTCATCGCGAAGCGATGCAGGCGCCCGTAGCTTCTACCTGTCGGTAGACAGGCAATGGTACCTGCCTGCCGGCAGGCAGGGAGCAATGGCCTTTTAAATTCATAGGTTTATTAAAGATTTAGTTATTAATACGCGCCCGTAGCTCAATGGTAGAGCAGTGGCCTTTTAAGCCATTGGTTGAAGGTTCGAGTCCCTCCGGGCGCACATATCTGAACATTTGTTCGCTTCTAACACCCAGTTAAAGGGTGTTTTTAGTTCAAATTTAAGTCTTTTGCCGTCCAAAATAAGGTTCTGAAGTAAAAAGTTAAGGATTTGTCTTTTATGGTCTACTTCCGAACCAATAAACACTTCTTTGGCCCGTTTTGCCAGGTTTAACATCATATTTGCTGTTAGATAGAACTTTTCATCGGCATTTGAGTATCTTTGAATTTTTTCCAAAATTTCGGCTTGTTTTTCTTTTATTTCCTTTAGCTTTTTGTTAAACATCTCTGTAGTAATACTGCCATCGCTGTCCAATCGCAGGTCAAAAAGGTTATCGGCCCTATTTTGAAGCCGTTGATACTCCTTATTAAGAAAAGTTATCTGCGTTTTCTGAAAACTATTCTTGCTTTCGTTGATTTTTCTCAAGCTCTCGGTAATTTTGTTTATTTTATCTTCTGGCAACCTAATCTCATCCAGAATTTTATAAATCGGCTCAAGTAGTTCTTCTTCTCGGACATAAATAATTTTATCGTGCATTTCCTTATAGTTGGTGCAATGGTAGTAAATATGTCCCTTCTGCGTTTCTGGGGTTATCATACAGCCGCAAAAGGCACATTTAATCATTCCTCGCAGGATATACGGCTTTGAGCCCCATTTAAAAGGCTTTTTGTGCCATCCCAAAGCCACTTCCTGGCATCTATCAAACAGTTCTCTTGAAATTAAGGGTTCGTATTTGTGAGGATAGAGCTTTCCTTTAACTTTCATTTCCCCATAATAAAAAGTGTCCGTTAAAATTGACTGGATTGTTCCTAATCCAATCGGCTTGTTATTCACGGTTCCCCTTAATCCCATTTCTCTCACAGCTCTCATAACAGCTCTGACTGACGAACCATTGGCCCGCATTTGGAACATTTGTGGAATAAAATGGCTCCTTGCAGGGTCTGGGATTATGTTTTTATTTCCATTTTCATTTATGTTTATATACCCGATTTTTGCTCGGCCAATCCATTCACCCTTTTTTATTTTCGCTTCATAAGCTCTTTTTACATTGTCGCTCGTAGTGTTTGAATAATACTGGGCCAAACTTACGGCAATGTTGAAGTGGAATAGGTCTGTGGCAGGGGAGTCTTTGTGCAATATCAAATTATCCGGAAGGGAAATGCAGATAAATTTTTCCTTCTCGGCGTAGTCTTTCCAATGCTGGCAATCCGATAAGAAAATCTCTTGTAAGGCGATCAACCTTATCGCAAAGAAAGGCAATCGGCTCTTTATCTTTCTGATATTCTTTTTCAAGAAATTCCAAAACTTTTCCGAACTCTTTTCGGTGTTCTTTGTAGGCTGATTCGTCAAAGACAAACTCTTTAATTAAGCGAAGGTTCAATTCGTGTCGAAATTCTATATAGCGGTGCATTCTTGCTTGCTGGGCAGGCAAGGAATTTCCAGCTTCTTTCTGTTCTTCAGTTGAAACTCTGGCTAAAATTACGGCTTTCATTTTGTTTTTACCTTATCAAGGAAATTAGCAAATTCCTTTTTATCAATCCTAAACTCTTTGCCTATTTTATAGGCTTTCAGTTTTTTGCTCTTAATGTAGCGATAAATCGTCATTATATTTACCTTCAACTCTTTAGCTAATTCTTCGGCTGTATAGAAGTTATCTTGTTTCATAGATTGTTTTAATGATACTTTACTATTCTTTACAAGGCAAGTGGATAAACTTTATCCTCTTTCTTGATTTTATACGCTTCAAACTTATTGATTGCTTCTTGAATATCTACAATAAACCCGTGCATTGGCTTTTCAAAAAATCCATCTGATAGTTTATCCAAATATCTCTTTAGGGCAATCCAGTCCTTTTTGGCTCTAAAACCCTCTACGATCTTCCTAAAGCCTCTAAAACCATCTTCGTCCTTGCAGAGTAGGGCCAAGCCCACAAGTTTTACCGCTATGCCTATTTTTGTCTTTGGATATTTGATCAAAATCATTTCCAGGATTTTTTGAGGATTATTGTAAGTATTAAATAAAAATAGGTTATTCCCAAATAGCTTTTCCCAATAAAGTTTTACTATTTTCTGGCACAAATCCTTTTTGAATATGTTTTTAAGCGTTATTGCTTGGTTAAATCCGACTTCCTGCAAAACTTCTTTGATATTAGCACTTTTTGCCAGTCTTATTTCCATCCTCAAAATTTCAAGGGTCTTTTTCTCTTGTTTGATTAAATCAAATAGCCCTCTTTGCTGGCTCGTTTGGTCTTTGTCTGTTGCTCTTTTGTTTGCTTTGGTTAAATCATTGATTTTGTCGTAAAAAACAACAGAATGGCTGTTTGAATAAAATTGAATTTCCTCGCCCTCATTTCTGAATTTAATCTCGCTTAAATCCATCTTCTTGCTCAAGTTTATTTTCTTTAATTCTTTTAAGGCAAATTGGGCCGTGTAGCCATTCTTCAAGACAACGTTCTTTGAGGGGTGAAGCCCTATGACCTTTGCATTTTCTATTTGAGGAACTGTGAGTAAGACTCCCATTTCTTTAATCAATTCGTAAAGCCGTAAAACCAAAGCCTGAAAGTCATTTTCTTCTATCTCGTCCAAATTGTTTTGAAAAAGCACTTTTGGTGCCGAAAATTCTACTTTCAGAATAATCATTTCGCCTCGCTTGATTAAGGTTAATTTCGGCTTGTAAATCCCTTTCTTATAATCCTCGGCTGTTGGGTTGTTCTTGCAACTTCCATAGCCCTTATATCCTTCCAATTGCCTGGCATTTGGTCTGAACTTTGCCATATCGTAAACCATCATTAGCTTTATTGGTATTTCTAAAATGATTGTATCTATCATAAATTTTTATTATTTTCTTCTTCGGTTTCTGACTTTTTGTATAAATTAGGATTTTGCCGCCTATCTTCTTTCAAAAGCAAATCCCAAAAACCAACCCAGTTTTGCTCGGCTTCTGAATCCCAGATATTCTTTGGTTTTTGATCGGCAGTTTCCTTTAACATAAAACCAGCAATGTCTTTTGCTGGTTTGTAGTGTTAAACAAAAAAGACCAAGGCAATAAACGCCAGCAATTGACATTTATTGCTTTGGTCTTCTGCAGTTACCCATAGAACGGGTAATTTACCTGCAAACACCGCCGCAAGCTCTACGCTCGTCATTCCCATTAAACGGGTATGCCCGAGTTTCAAAACTTTAATTTTTAATTTACATTTTAATGATACTACGAACCAATTTTATTTGTCAAATTTTCCAAAGCCGAAAATGTTATATTTCCATCTGCCGAAAGCGAAAAAGCATTCTTGCATCGGCACTTATGGCAAGCCAAATACTTGCCTTCAGAAAATTTATCCAGCCATTCCATTATCTTGATAGGGGAATCAAAGGAACCAAGCCAACGGCCGCATTCTTTGCATCGCCATTCCAGGGCCTTATTATTCTGGAAAAATGAGTTTATGCCTTTTTGATAAATTTCTTCAACTGTTATTTTAACTTGTTTTAATATGGCTTTTAGTCTTTCTTTGTCTTTTACTACGATAAGATCGGGTATATAGCCGCCGCCAGCAGCGTAAATCTCGCCATCGTCGCCCCGTTCAAAATCAACATCTATTTTCTCTTGAATTGCTATAGCGTTAGAATAGTTGGCTATTTTTACCAGAATTTTATAAACCTCTTTTTGATGGAATTCCGTAACATCAAAAGCTGTGTTAGAAGAATTGGCCAGCATCTCAAGAACCCCAATAAGTGATTTTCGGTATTCTTCATCCGAAAATTGGAATCCGAATTTATTTTCTTCAGCCATTTTAACAAATTTTTTCAGTTTTTCTTGGTTTGGGATAATATCAAAAAACACTATATCATCATAATTTTCTTTGTAAGTTTCTTTCCAATTTTCATAACCCAAAGCTCCTTCCATATCCAGAGCCAAAAAGCCCCGTGCAATATCTTCTCTTGTAAAGCCTGGCATTATTCTTTCAAGATAGTCTGCCATAATACTCACGCTTTCGGGGTCTGTGTCCATAAAAATAGCAGTATATTTAGGACGATTTTCGCAAATTTCCAATATCTTTTTAGCCAAACCCACATTCTTATTTTCTATAAATTCAGCCATTCTCTAATTCTAATTAAAAGTAGGGCATTGTAAAGAAATTTTTTATAAATACAAAAGTGCCTACCGAAGCAGGCACTTATTCAAGCAATCCATTTGCCTACCTGCAATTATGTAAGCAGGTAGTTTTGGTATTCGGAGTCCGTCTGTATGAGAGAGGGACGCTTTTCTGCAATTCTTGCGATGAGTATAACCGCTCACTTTTCCTTACACGAATCTCCCTAACACTCGATAGATCAATCATTTCTTTCTCCCTATCTTGGATTGTAGTTTAAGGTGCTTCTGATTTCGGCTCTTTTGAGCCATCGTCAGCAGAAATACACATTTCTGAATCAGAGAGGGTTTAAGGATTACCCACAACCCTGAAGGAATGATCAGTCCTTTTTCACCAAACGGATCTGGACGTTGGCGAGCGCTTCCATGCCCGGAGTGGTTCTTGCGGCCTGGCGCAGAGCGGCGGACATTCTGTCCATACACTCTTGAGCCTCCTCGTCTTTTGACTTGGCTTCCGTGATTTCAACCGGAATTGCGCCACCCACGATCTTCGTGGCTTTGAGCTTTTCGCCCTCAACCTCGATCGTCGCTTCGCCAACTTTAATGATCAACTTCATAACAACTCTCCTTATTAAGTTGTTCGTGTTCATTCTCTCAATCTCGAAACGATTTCGGGACTGAGAAGTGAAGGGGAGATTTTAGGCTCTCCCCGGGGCCTTCTTTCCGCTATCTGGCGAACGCTGCACTGGCACAATTCTCGAAGTTTCGAGGATCTCTGTCGAACCAGTCGATGTTCAGCGTGTCTGAGCCTCGATTGGCATTGAACATCTTTTTGGCTTCGTCCACAGTCAGACCACGAAGACCCAGTCGCTTCATCACTTCCATGATGGTGCATGCAGTGCAAGGCTTGGTTGGCCTGATAGTAACCACGCCGGCTGACAGTTCCTTCTCGGCCTGTTGCAGAGCCTTGCGAGGATTCCGTTCGTTGCCCAATGTGACAACGGGGCGACGACCTCTACTCTGACGATACATGGCGTGAAGAATCACGTAAGCGGCGCTGTTCTGCGGAAGATACTCAAAGAGCTTTCTCATGGCAATTTCCTTTCGTTTTGGTTATTCGGTCTGTCTTATCTCTATACTTCAATGATAGCATATTACACAATAAATGTCAATAGATGTAAAGCGAAATTGACCTTATGCCGTATTTGCGGTAGCATAGTTAATAAAGCCAAACGCTTTTATTTCCTGCTTAAATTGATTCCAGTCAAAGGTTCTGAAAGCGTTCAGTAAGCGGCACATATTTAATGCCAAATATCCGCAAGATATTTTGGTATTAAATTTTACGCTCGTGAATGGCGAGAACTTCATCCCTGAATTGCGAGCCAGCAGGCGAGGCAATGCCTTCGGGCAACTTGGTTCGAGTCCCTGCCTGCCGGCAGGCAGGCCTCCGGGCGCACATAATTCGGGCCCATAGTAAATCGGTATTACGCATCCATGGCATGGATGAGGGCGGGGTTCAATTCCCCGTGGGTCCACACAAAATACATAAGAACTCTAATAATGTCGCACAAATAATTAGCATTAAAAAGGGTATAGACTTAAACTTCGGCAGGCAGGTGCCAGAGTCCACAAAATTGGGAGAGGCGAAGCCTCTCCCAAAAATTATTCTTGCAAAACTACGAGAATTCTGCGTTAAGCTTAGCTTAACGCAAAACTACGAGAACAGTTCTCGTAGTTTTATCTCGCTGGGTTTTGGTTTTTCACCGTTCATCAACGTGCCTACCATTGAGCGAAATTTTCTGTTATATTAAAATTAAATTAGAATAATTATGATATATCTTGCCAGTCCTATAGCCCAGACCACACAAAAAGATTCGTGGAATGAATCAGGAGAAAAACTTTCGAGAAACGAAATAATCTGCAATAAACTTAAAGAAATTGGTTTGGATGTTTATCTTCCGCAAGCAAACCAAAAAAGAAGCGGGGTCGAAACATTGACCGAACAACTGGAGGTTATTAAAAAGTGCGATTTTCTGGTTCTTGTCTTATCCGACACTCGCGGAATCTATATCGAAGCTGGCTATGCCAAGGCTTTGGGGAAGAAGGTTTACGCTTTGGAAGTGGAGGAAACAAGAAAATATTCCGACTGGCTTATTGCTTTCTGTGATTATATCGCAAAAGATATTGATGATTTAATAAATTACTTAAAAAACCATGAGCACAATTAAAAAGAAAATATGGCCTGAATACTTTGAGCTTGTAAAATCGGGTAAAAAGAAGTTTGAGTTAAGATTGGCTGATTTTGAAATAAAAGAGGGCGATACTCTTGTATTGCGGGAGTGGGATCCGAAGACAAAAGAATATACCGGCCGGGAAATGGAAGTTAAGTCAAACTATATTTTGAAATTTGATGTTAATAAATTCGGCCAGGCGGAGGAGATAAAAGAGAAGGGTTTGTATGTTATTCAATTGGAGGAGGTTAAAAAATATCCGAAGGTGGGAGTGGGAGTGTTTATTATGAAAAACGGAAAAGTCCCCACTAACGAGGTCTGACCTCGTAGTTTTTTAATTTGCAATATCTTGCCTACTTCTGTAAAATATATCAAATAAGCAACAATACTCACAAATGGTCGGGGAAATTATTGGGTTTTTTACGCAAATTATTATAAGTGTTATAGTTGCGACAAAATACGCTGGCGTGTTTTTTTTGATGCTTCTTGAAAGCTGCGGCATCCCGGCGCCTTCGGAAATAATTATGCCATTTTCGGGCTTTCTTGCCGCTTCTGGAAAGCTATTTTTCTGGTTTGTTGTTTTGGCGGGAACATTTGGCAATTTAGCCGGCTCTTTTCTTGCTTATTATATTTCCTCTCAAAACCGGTATTTATTTTTTTCAAAACATAATTTGGATAGAGCGAATATGCTGTTTTCAAAATATGGCGAGGCTATGGTTTTCGTAGGGCGACTGCTTCCTGTAGTTAGGACATATATTTCTTTCCCGGCAGGAATAGCCAAAATGAAAATGAGCAAATTTCTGGTTTATACCTTCTCTGGTTCTTTTATTTGGTGCGCATTTCTTGCTTATTTAGGATTTAAATTAGGGAAAAATTGGGAAATGATTCACGAGAAATTGGGTAATCTTGATTTTTTAATTTTAATACTTATTATTTTGGCAATAATTTTATACATTTTGCGGCGCAAAGTTTTCCACAGGGTAATGTTTTTGTAATAGATAAAAGTGATATAATAGAATAAGCTTTAGAGGTCGACATCTCTAAAATTAATAATTAATAATCAGCTTATTTTTAAAACATATGGTAACAGATTGGTTGGATACAACCATTCAAGCTCTTCTCACTATTTGGCATGAAGTTTTAAACTTTATTCCAAATTTAGTTGGAGCAATAATAGTTTTCCTTATCGGCTGGGCAATTTCAGTTGGTGTAGGAAAGCTTGTAGCTGAAGTTTTAAAACAAATTCAGTTTAACAAGATATTTGAAAAAGGCACATGGAAAACAGCCCTAGATAAGGCTGAAATAAGAGTTTCGGCATCGGAATTTATTGGTGCCATATTTAAGTGGGTTTTGTTAATAGTTTTCTTGATTGCTGCGGTCCAAATTTTAGGCTTTGGCCAGCTTGCGCTATTTTTCAATAGCGTTTTGAACTATTTGCCAAACGTAATAGTAGCTGCCTTTATATTTGTTGTGGCAGTAATTATCGCCGATATAGTTGAAAAAATCGTAAGGGCAAGCGTTGAAAGCGTAAAGGTAGGCTATGGATATATTGTTGGAATAATTATACGCTGGTCAATTTGGGTTTTTGCAATTTTGGCCGTGCTTCAGCAGCTTCATATTGAAGCCGCCACTTGGATGGTTCAATTTATCCAAATTGCCTTTACTGGTTTAGTGCTTGCTTTAGCCTTGGCCTTTGGAATAGGCGGCCGCGATGTCGCTAAAGAAATCCTTGAATCTGCAAAGCATCGAATGGGAAGATAACATTATTTAAAAAATCCGGCGAGGCCGCTCTAGCCGGATTTTTGTTTTAGTTTTGCTCTTGACAGGGCGGGTGGGTTTGCTAACATATTTAGTGTTTCTTTGCACTTTGATAATTAAATATTGATTAAAAATAAAGTTGTAATTATTAACTGTTAGCCAACAATTTGTTTTTAGTCACAGGTAAATATATAATTTTTTAAGGGCAGATGGAGGATGCCTTGGGATATTGAGGCGATGAAGGGCGCGGCGTGACTGCGATAAGCTTCGGGGAGGTGTCTAGCAACCTTTGATCCGGAGATTTCCAAATGAGGAAACTCATCATGGCAAACCCATGATACTCTAGCGCAAGTTAGAGAGCATACCCGCTGAAGTGAAACATCTCAGTAAGCGGAGGAAAAGAAAAAGATATTTATTCCCCCAGTAGCGGCGAGCGAAAAGGGAGAAGCCTAAACCTAATTTTTATAATTAGGGGTTGCAAGGATATAGTTTCGGGAGTATCCAGCAGATAAACAATAGTATTTAACTGCTGAATGTTTCCGAGGGAGAACAATGGAAGGTTAAAAGAACGACCCTGGGAAGGGCGGCCATAGAGGGTAATAGCCCCGTATTTGAAAATCTTTACATGCTCCTTGCTATATTTCTTAAGTATCTCGAGAAACGACAGCCTCGAGAGAAGCCGGCCGGACTATTGGCCAAGGCTAAATACTCAATATCACCGATAGTGAACTAGTACCGTGAGGGAAAGGTGAAAAGTAGGGGGGTGACCCCGGTGAAATAGAATCTGAAACCATTTTGCCCACAAGGAGTCGGAGCTGTTATAGCAATATAATGGTGACGGCGTGCCTATTGAAGAATGAGCCAACGAGTGTTCGTATAACTTTGTCTAAGCCCTTCCGGGGCGAAGGCTCAGCGAAAGCAAGTTTTAAAAGAGCATATTTAAAGTTATGCGTACGACCCGAAGCCAAGCGAGCTTGTCGTGACCAGGGTGAACTTCGGCGAAAGCCGGAGGGAGGCCCGAACCCGTGAGCCGTGCAATACTCTGGGATGAGTTGAGATCGGAAGAGCGTCGTGTAGGGAAAGAGTGTAGATCTCGGTGGTC
>OBLY010000007.1_pt1 | contig 34085 bp, 33 predicted proteins | sample 1539041 | NCBI WGS metagenome assembly OBLY01 (sample SAMEA2690973, study PRJEB22502) | sediment metagenome | biome: Billabong; feature: Tropical; material: Sediment | place: Australia | collected 2013-05-14 | depth 1 m
TTAACAACAGATATTGATTTGATTGACGGTTCAGATGTTTTAATGTCGGTAAAGGGAAACACTTATGGTTTCTATATAACTCCGACTAACAGCTGGACGAATGGTTTGGGAACAGACCAGACAATCGGCTCTGGAACATTGAACGTTTCCAAGTCAACAAAAACTCCTGCTGCAGGAAATATTTCGATAGGAGATGACATTACTTTGGGTGCATGGGACTTAGATGCCCGCGGCGAAGAAATGAGAATTTCTCAATTCATCGTTACGATAACGGCTACAGATAACAGCAGCAACGGCAAAACATTTTCCGCGGCTGATGTTACAAATGCCAAATTGTATGATGAAAACGGAAATATAGTCGCTGGACCGAATGATCCTTCAAGCACAGATGTGACTTTCACAGACACATTTATTGTGCCAATTGGAACACATACTTATTACCTTAAGGCTAAAGTTGGAACAGATGCTGGCTCTTTAGACACAATTAAGGTTGATGCCCAGCTCCCAAGCACGAAGATTACGGCTAAGGGAATGACAACCAACGATGCCCCGACAATTACGCCTTCGGGAGACGTCGCTTGCAATCAGATGGTGGTTGCAGCCGGTGATTTGAATGTTACGGTTTTGAGCTATCCTGCAGCCAGAAGCGTACCAGTAGGATTGTCCCATTTTGTTTGGGCCACATTCTCATTGGACGCAGGCTCTTCAGGAGAAGATGTTCAGGTATCAGCTATTACAGTAACCGATACAGTCGGGAATAGCGCTAGCACAGGTGATATAGATAATGCCGAAATTTGGGCTGATTTGACTTCGGCCAACAGCTCAAGGGGCGATATCTACGAAACGAAGATTAGCAATACCGAACAATATACCGCAGGCACTGCAACAAAAGCTTTCACTTTGAACAGAACAATAACTGTTCCAAAGGGAAGCTATATAACGATTGCTTTGGTAGCGGATTTGAATCCTGACGCAACAGTTGGCGCAGGCAACAGAACTCATACATTTACAATTGAAAGCGATGATTTGACTGCTACAGGAGCAACTACCGGTTCTGCTATAACTCCGGATTATACAACTACAGCCAAACAGGCAATGACGATTAAATCAGGCGGAACATTGACCATAACGGCTGCGGCTTCAACTCCGGTTTCAGATTTGATTCTCGGAAATTCAACAGATGTTCCTTTGGCTGTCTTCAAACTAGCCGAAACAGGAAAAGTTGAAGACTTGGACCTTGATAGCATAAAAGTTTATGTTTCAGGATATGCCGGCGTGGACACTTTGAAGTTCTATGCCAGCTCAAGGTCAGACGGCCAGTCAACAAGCTTGCCAATTCAGACAGCAGTTGTCGGAGGCCAATCAGCGGAAGTTATTATTCCTGATGGAACAGTAACTATTCCTGCCGATGGTTATGTTAATATAACCGTAAAAGGAACAATGAGGCCGGTGGACGGGTCAGTTGTTGCCGAAGATACACCCGTTAAAATTTCAATTGTCGCCCCGGGCGATGTTGTAACAACGGGCTTGTCTACAGGCACTTCAGTGACTGATTTGCTTGACTTTAACGTTGTGGCTAACGCCCAATATCTAGTCAAAGCCAAACCGACGTTTGCTTTGAATTCGGCTTCACCTTCCGGCAATCTAATTCCTGGCACAGCCGAAGAATTGGCCAGATTCAACATTACCGCTTCTTCAGCTGATGATATTACGTTTAATAAGGGAGGCAGTGATTTCTTAATATTCACTGTATCTTGCCAAAGAAATACAAGCGATGGAGGAAATGAAACCGTGTATTTATATGACCAAGACGGTAATCAATTAGACTCAGTCGGAAGTGCTGACATTTGCGCCTCAACTTACACATTTGACTTTACCAATAGCGCCTTGACAATTCCGGCTGGGCAGACCAAATGGGTAAGAGTAGTTGGCGATACAACTGAATTGAATCATGAATATGACACAATCCAACTCAGTTTAACTGCTAGCAATGAAAATATTGCTTGGAGTATAAATGGAGGCACTCATATTCATCATGGCGATCTCTTGTTCCGCGGCAATATAATGGCTGGGTCATTGAAGCTCTAAACTATTCTTGTGGCATAGTTTAAGAGAAGCTAAAAAGCCCCTTTCGGGGCTTTTTAGTTGCTCTTTTTTATTGTAAGATAATTTTATGGAAATAGACTTTGTAAAAAGCGATAACATAATCGAAACTCTTCTCTCAAAAATTTATTTTTTTGGCAGCAAGGTTTATAAATTTTATAAATGGAAAGAAGCTTTTTACGGAGATTTATCCAATCCCGATTTCAGAAGAAAGTTTATAGAAGAAGATTTTTTGTGGAACCGCATAATGTCCCCTGATATTTATAAGGAACTGACGGTTTTAAAAAACGAAAATGGAAAAGAGGATTTATGTATTATTATGGAAAAGCTCAAGGGAAATAAGAATTTTATAAATTGTGTTGAAGAGAACAATCTTTCTTCAGAAATCTTGAAAAATTTTTCTAAAAATCTTTTTGAAAATCAAAGAAAAATAACAGATTTAAAAAATAATGAACTTTCGGGATTTTTGTCCGAAGATTTGAAAAAAATAGAAATAAGAGAAATAGAAGATTTAAAAAATTGGTGTTATATGGCAGAAGAGAATTTGCCAAGGGAAACAACCGATGAGTTTGCCAAAAAACTTTTCCAAGTTTTAGAAACCCCTGATTATCTTAACTGGCGCAAGGCGGCTAGAAAATCGGCATGCATAGACGGAAATGGAGATAATTTTATTTTCCAAGATGGGGAGATTATTTTTATAGATATCTTGCCTCCCAAAATGGATTGGCGCGTAAAAGATGAGATTTTTAATTTAAGCAGGGCAGTGGCAGATATTCGAGCCTTAGGAGAAAATAAAAGCTTGGCTGATGAAATTTATAAAAATTATGAAGAGATGGCGGGAGTAAGGGTGCCCGAAAAAATAAAAATGCTTTATGAAACTAGGGGAGCGTTGATTCAGGCAGCTTACAGATATATTCTAAATCAACCCAAAAGAGCTGAAAGATATTTAAATTTTGCCGAAGCTACTTTAAAGATTTTATAAAAATATCTACTTGTTCAGAAATCGTGGGGTTTAGTCCTTTTGTTTTTAAGGCTTCTTCAACGGCCTTGTCAATATTGCCCGTTTTCGCATGCAAATAAGCCAAAGCTCCGTAATACTGCGATTCCAATAAAATCTTTTGGTCTTTCCATTGAGGGTCGTATTCTTTTTTTTCAAGTTCAGAAAGTTTATCTTGATAGGTTCGAATCATTGCAGTATAATAATTCTGATTTTTAGGCAAAGAGCTTATAAATGCTTCTATGGTTGAAATAGAGCCAGGATTTAATCCAAAAACATTCATTGCTTCTTCTCCAGCTTTGTCATATTCCCCTAATTCTTTATAAACAAAAGCTAGGCTGGCATGGAATTGAAAGCGGTTATAATGTTCAATCAATCTTTGGTATATTAAAGCTATTTTCTCATAAATTGGCTTCTTTTCTGCTGCTGTTTTTTTCGTTTCCAAAGCTTTGGCGTAAGCTTGAACATATGCATTGAGGGGTATGAGTTCATCTGAAACAAAGCCGTATTGCCCCGATATTTTTTTAAATAATTCCCCTTTTTCTACCTGCCCCAAGGAAATATAAGCCAAAGCTTCATTCCAATAGCATTCTCCGGAATTTGGATTTATAGAAAGGCATTTTTGAGACCTGTTGATTGCTTTTTGATAATCTCCCGTTGTTATTTCGGCCGAGCTCCAGTCCCTAAGAATTGTCCATCTTCCGGGGTTTAAGGCAAAAGCCTTCTCATAGCTGTTTTCAAGTTCTTTTTTTGCCTCATCTAAATTTATATTTTGGCCTATTTTTGCATAGTTATCGCTATTTCCAATTGTAAATCTTAAGTCATTTGCCAAAAACCACCATATCCGAGTATAAGTTGGCATTATTTTTCCGGCCTCTTCTAGAATTTGCCTTAACCTTAAATTTAAAGCAAGCTTTGAGTCAGGATTTTTTTCTGCGCAAGATGCGAGGATATCAACATAACTTAATCTGAAAAAAGCGTCCAAAACGCTTGGTTTTGAAATATTTTTTTCCATTTCGCTGACTGCTTTTGAGCATTGGTTTTCATTTACTGCATAATAAACCGCCAAATTTATTTCCTTATTGATATAAAGCGGTTTTAAGGCGGCGGACCACACAAAGATTATAAAAAAAATAAATAATCCAAAATTAATGCCCGATTTCCAAAGGGGCGAGCCGAAAAACCCCTCTTTTTTAAAATCAAATACAATAGGATTATATTTTAAAATTATAAAAAGAGAATAAGAAACCAAAAGAAAAAGCGCTATGTAAGTGGAATATTCATCAAAACCGAAGAGCAAAGAAGTAAAATAAGCAATAAGGGCCGTTTGGATTCCGTGAATAACTGGTTTTTCAGGGCAATCATCCCGAAACTTTATTTTTTCCAGCTGCCAAAAAAGAACGCCGAATATTGCCAGGTAAACCAGAAGAGCAGGAACTCCCATGGTCGAGGCAATTTCAAAGATAAAACTATGCGCTCTGTCCCACCAGCTTATTACTGTTAAGTCGCTGAAGGAGGGGTCGTAATATTTATCAAAGGCAATCGAAAAATTTTCGAGCCCAAAGCCCAACAATGGCTTTTCCTTTACGGCGTTTAAAGCAACATTCCAGCCCGAAGGCCTATTGTCCGAAATCAAGGTTTTAAAAGAAAAGTTTTTTAAATCAAAAAAAGGCTTAGCTGCTCCAATTATTCTGTTTATCGGGCGGCCTAAATTTAAATTACTGTTTCCTAACCAAAACAAAACCAAAAGGCAAATAGCGAAGGCTCCTGCTGTTATTATTTTAAGTATTTTTATTTTTTTGCTTTTATTTCCGGGGTATAAAAAAACAAAAAAAGGCAGCCCAACAACAAACCCCAAAGCGCTTGCTCTGCTTCCCGAAAAGATTATATTTACCGCAAATGAAATAAAACATATAATATAAAAGTATTTTTTCCACCCGGTACTTTTGATTGCGAAAGCCAAGGAAACAAAAATGAGCAGGGTAAGGTAAAGCCCTAAAATAATCGGGCTTCCCATTGTGGAAACAGCCTGGTCTGTCTGGGGTATTAAAATAGAGCTGAAAAGCTGGAGCCTTTGAAGAATTGCGACTAAAGAAACCAAAAAGCCCGTAATAAATACAGTAAGCCAAATTTTAGGCCAATCTTTTTCTTTTAAAACAAAAAAGGCCAAAAAAGAAAATAAAATATAAAGCAATAAGTTTAAAGAACCTCCGGCCCTTTGCGGGCTTCCCCAAAAGCTAAAAGAAGGGTCTTGCGAAAATATGGTTGAAAGCAGAACCAAAAAAGCAAAAGCGATTATCAGCCAAAGAGCCCAAAAAACTTTATTTTTTTTATCCTGCAATAACTTTTTACCATATGGTAAAAAGTTATTACCGTCCCTTTTTGAAATTACAAGATAAGCAAAAAACCAAATAAGAATAGAAAAAATAATTCGGAAGAGAATTGTTTTTCCCCATGCCGGCGGAGAAATCCAGGGCTGAATATTCATTACCGGAATAACCAAAATAGCAATTATTCCGTATAAAAAAAACTTATAGTATTTTCCAGATATTATATTTCCCATGAGTTTATGATAACTCAATTTAAGCTTCAAAATCAATCTTGACATATTGAAGAATAAGTATAATCTAAATTTCAGCGTCTTTGAAAACAAATAAACTCTTTTTAAGGAAAAAAGAAATGAGAGAAGCAGATGCGGAAACTTTAGCCGCTTTGGTTTTGGCCAAGGCAAAAAAGTGCGGAGGAAGAGGAGAAGAAATAGATTCTCTTCTTCAAGATGTTGAGTCGCTTGTTCTCGGAAGTCCTAACGGGCCAGTAACGCTTTCTTTGATTGGAATTAAAATTAGGAGTGGAGCCAAAAGCTGGCCAGAAGTAAAGGCTTTGGCGGATGCAATGATTTTGAATGGAGACCGCCGGCGCCTAATGGATGCCCCTCTTTTAGAAAGAATAGAAGAACGCATTTCCGGCTTGGAAAAAAGCATTCCAATGCTTTCTGGCTGGGCAAGGGATAGGGTCGAATCGCTTCTGGCCTACCATGCCGGTGTTTTCTATGGAGTGATTGGAGATTTCGAGAAGGCGGTGGAGTATCAAGAAAAGTCGGTCTTAATAGCCAAAAAAATGGGCGATAAGGAAAAGGAGGCAATTGGCTGGTTCATGAAATTCGCTTATGAACTTCGGGAGGCTGTTTTCCTCGGTTATCAGGGGAATCAACTCGTAATATATTTTGCTGATGTTGAAGAACAACTTGACTGTCTTGCGGGAGTCCAATGGGCGGAGGGAAACGGCCCTACATTCATGATTTTAGCCTCTATTTGGCTGGATTGGCCAAATTGGGCAACATATGTTGAGAAAGTTCTTCAAGCAGCGGAGAAACTTGGAAGCAGTTGGGATTCGACAGCTGAATTTGTCAGAGCGGCGGAGTCTGGAAGCAAAGAAGCGCTCGAAAGTTACATTCATAAAAAAGATGCTCCGGAAAGAATTGCAACTGCTTATCTCATTTTGATTCGCCTAGCGATTGAAGCGAACGACCAGAAAGGAGCCAAGGAGCTCTTAGATAGAATGCCGAAAGACCCTTCGGCAAAGCATGTTTTTGCAATCGCCGAACGGCTTCTCAAGTAGGATTTAGGCGGAGAGGAAATTTTCTTCTCCGCTTTATTTTTTTACTTTTAAATGTTATAAATTATAAATATGAAAGAGTTTTGAATTTTATAAATTCTTTAAAAAGCAAAAAAGAAAAAATAATTTTAATTGTTACTCACGAAGGGATTTTGCATAGCTTATTGGGGCAAGATACGAGAGATGAAATGTATTATAAATTAAATTTTTAAAAAATGGATAAACTTTTGAAACCGCCCAAAGAATCAATTGTTTACGAAGACGAAAAATTATATGTTTGCCTTGCCACAGAGCCCATTGCTAAGGGCCATTTGATCGTGGCTTTTAAAGAAGAAGTTAGTGATTTAAAATTACTTTCCGACAGGGATTATGATTATTTAATGGATACAGTATTTGCGGCAAGAAATGCCTTGCTCAAAACTTTAAATGTAAAAAAAGTTTATTTGGTTTATATGGACGAAGCAAACCATGTGCATTGGCATTTGATTCCACGTTATAAAGAAAAAGGATTTGAAGTTTTTCGAAACAAACCAGAAGTTTTAAAAGAATTTTCTTTGGCAGCAAAAATAAAAAATAATTTGGTATGGAAATAAGAGAATTTTCAGAAGATTATTTAAAGAAATTAAATAAGGCATTGGGCGAGATTGATTTGGAAAAACTTAAAAAAGTTGCGCAGGCGATTTTTACCGCTTATAAAAACGGCAAACAAATTTTTATTTTTGGCAACGGGGGCGCGGCTTCAACCGCTGCTCATTTTGCCTGCGACTTGGGGAAGGGAACGATAAAGGATTTTAACAAAAAGCAAAAAAGATTCAAAGTTTTCTCTTTGGCGGATAATCCCGATATTTTAACGGCTTTTGGAAATGATTTGTCTTTCGATGAAATTTTTTCTGAACAGTTAAAGAATCTTTTAAATCCAGGAGATTTGGCAATTGGAATTTCCGCCAGCGGAAATTCGCGAAATGTTATCAGGGCAATTGAATACGCCAAAGAATCGGGAGCAAAAACAATCGGGCTTTTAGGGTTTTCGCAAGGAGGCAAGCTTGGAAAGCTGGTTGACTTAGAAATTACGGCCCAGGCAAATCATTTTGGAATGTCTCAAGACATACATTTGATAATTATACATATAATAACAAACTATTTTACGGATTATTTGAATGATTGTATTTCCCGCGATTTTATGTAAATATGAATTATGAATTTAACTGATTATAAGGCGGTTGTTTTGGCGGGTGGAAGAGGAGCCAGATTATATCCTGTTACAAAAGAAATCCCAAAACCTCTTTTGACTATAAAAAAGAAACCAATAATTAATTATTCAGTTGATTTATTTCAAAAAGCAGGCATAAAGGACATTGCGGTTTTAATAAATAAAAGCCAGAGAGATGACTTTGACTGGTGGAAAAGGAGATATTATCCCGATTCTTTTATAACTTTCGGCGAAGAAAATGAATTTCAGGGAACTTTCGGAGGGTTGGTAATTTTAAAAGATTGGATAAAAAACAATTCTTTTTTTATGGCAAATGGAGACGATTTGAAAAATATAGATTTAATAAAGATGGCAGAATTTCATAAAAGCCAAAATCTTATTGCAACCATTGCTTTGGTTAAGAATGAAAATCCTTCTTCTTTTGGAGTGGTTGAATGCAAAAGCGGCAGAGTGGTAAATTTTTTAGAAAAGCCGGAAAATCCTTTAACAAATTTAATAAATGCAGGGCTTTATTTGTTTTCTCCGGAAATATTCAATTATCATTCGGGAGATAAATTTCTAATGGTTGAAAAAGATATTTTTCCAATTCTTGCAAAACAAAGCAAGTTAGCAGGATTTGAGTCGGATGGAACTTGTTTTGATTGCGGAACTTGGGAAAGGTATGGCCAAGCGGTAGAAGCTTAAAAAAATAATATGAAAAAAATAATTCTTTTAGGCCTCGCGGTAATTATTATAATTTGGGCGGCGGCAACTCCCAAAATACCCAATGAAGACATTTTTTTAATTGCCGAAAAAACCACAACTCCATTGGAATTGCTTAAAAATGCTGGCTTTAGCGTTGAAACAAAAGAATATAGTTTCGGAGTAATGATAGAATCTATAAATGGCCAAAGAAATGGAGAGGGTAAAAAATATTGGACCTATTATGTAAATGGAGAAATGCCGATGATTTCAGCGGATAAGCAAGAAGTTAAAAGCGGAGATAAGGTAGAATTTAAATTTGCGCCATCACCTTTTTAATATGAAAAAAGAAAATTTTTTAGAATATATTTTGGCTGTAATTTTCATAATTATCGGAACGGGCGCCCGCCTGTTGGCGCATTTGCCAAATTTTACGCCAGTTGCGGCCTTAGGCCTTTTGGGAGGAGCTTATTTTTCAAAAAGGGTGTCTTTCTTTTTGCCGCTGGCAATTATGGTTATATCAGATTTTTTCATTGGCTTTTATGATCTAAAATTAATGGCTGCTGTTTATTTTAGCCTTACCCTTTCTGTTTTAATTGGAATTTATTTAAAAAAACATAAAACTGCTTTGAATGTCCTTTTTGGTTCTATCTTGGCATCTTCGTGCTTCTTTATTTTAACAAATTTTGCCGTTTGGTTTTTCAGCCCGTGGTATTCAAAAGATATTTTGGGGCTGTCTTATTGCTATTTCCTAGCCTTGCCATTCTTTAGAAATTCTTTAACCGGCGATTTGTTTTACACTGTAATATTTTTCGGAGCATTTGAAATGATTAGTTTTTTAGCATGGAAAAATCAAACAAAAAAATTGGAATCTTGGGATTTGGCGAAGTAGGCCAAGCGATTGCTAAATTTTACCAAAATCCTTCGATAAAAGATTTAAACCGGGATGATGGATTAGAAAATTGCAATGTTTTGAATATTTGCATTCCATATAAAGATGAAAGCTTTATTGATGTGGTAAAAAAGCAAATAAAATTTTCAAATCCAAATTTAACAATCATTCATTCAACGGTTGCTCCCGGAACGGTAAAAAAAATAGGGGGGAATGTCGTTCATAGTCCGGTGCGGGGGGTTCATCCTCATTTATATGAAGGAATAAAAACGTTTGTAAAATATATTGGCGCAGAAGATGAAATTTTAGCGAATAAAGCAAAAGAACATTTAGAATCCTTAGGATTAAAAACAAAAATTGTTATTCCGGCAATTGTTTCAGAGCTTGCAAAACTTTTAGACACTACTTATTACGGGCTTTGCATTGTCTGGCACGGGGAAATGAAAAAAATTTGCGGCAAAGAAGGGGTCGATTTTGAAAAAATTCTTGAATATAATAAAGATTACAATGAAGGATATAAAAATCTGGGAAAAGAAAATGTTATAAGGCCTATTTTAAAAGCTCCGGAAGGAAAAATTGGCGGGCATTGCGTCATTCCAAATATCGAAATTTTAAAAAAATATTATCAAAGCGAAGCTTTTGATTTTATTTTGAAATACAAATAAATATATGGAAAAAGTTTTAATAACTGGAGCAGGAGGTTTTATCGGCCATCATTTGGCAAGATTTTTAAAAAACAAGGGTTATTGGGTAAGGGGCGCCGATATTAAATATCCGGAATATTCTTCTGCCTCTGAAATGGATGAATTTAAGATTTTGGATTTGCGCGATTTCAGAAATGCAGCCGAAGCAGCAAAGGGAATGGATTTGGTTTTTACTTTGGCTGCAAATATGGGAGGAATCGGCTTCATAACAGAAGTAAAAGCTGAAGTAATGAGGGACAATGTTTTAATAAACGTAAATATGGCCGAAGCTTCGAGGTTGGCAGGCATAAAAAGAATATTTTATTCATCTTCTGCCTGTGTTTATCCTACTTTTAGGCAGGAGGACCCAAATCTTACAGCTTTAAAAGAATCAGATGCATACCCGGCCGACCCAGACAACGAATATGGGTGGGAAAAGCTTTATTCCGAAAGGCTTTATAAAAGTTATGCTCAAGACTACGGCTTAGACATAAGAATTGCAAGATTTCATAATATTTATGGCCCCGAAGGAACTTATGATGGGGGAAGGGAAAAAGCCCCGGCGGCTCTTTGCCGGAAGATTGCTATGGTTAAAGATGGCGGGAATGTTGAAATTTGGGGCGATGGAAAGCAAACACGGTCCTTCTGCTATATAGACGACTGCTTGGAGGGAATTTTTAGGCTTATGCAGTCAGATTATAAGGAACCTTTGAATATAGGCTCCGACAGGCTTATAAGCATAGATGAAATGGCGGATATTATTGCAAAACTTGCCCGAAAGAACGTAAATAAAAGCTATCAGCCAGATAAGCCGCAGGGCGTAAGGGGAAGAAATTCCGATAATTCTTTATTGAAGCAAGTTTTGGGTTGGGAGCCTAAAGTGACTCTGGAGGAAGGGCTTGAAAAAACTTATAATTGGATAAAAAATGAGCTGGCGAAATAAATGTTTAAAGATTTGCGGATTGTTTTCAAAAATACCTTTTGGCTTTCTTTAGGAAATGTTATCGGAAAGCTTTTAAGTTTTTCTTTGGCGGTATTTGCAACTCGGATTTTAGGCCCTGATAAATTCGGAGAATTTAACTTTGCTTTTGCTTTTGCCTCCCTGTTCATCATAATAATAGATATTGGAATGAGCGATATAATTATCCGCGAGTTTTCGGGAGAGGAAGGATTGAAGGATATCTATTCGATTATTTCAATGAAATTCGTCCTTGGGTTGGCAATGCTTGTCTTTGTTTTTCTAGGCTCTTTTTTTATTACGGGCAATGCCGATATTCAAAAACTTATTTTAATTCTCGGTCTCTATAATTTTATAGCAGCTTTCCTAGACTTGGGATATTGTTTTTTTAGAGCCAGGCAAAGGATGGAATACCAGGCAATGGCAATGGTGGCTGTTTCGTTTTTGACTTTTGCTTTCGGTGTCATTTTTATTTTATTTTCCACTTCGGCAAAAAGTTTGGCTTTAGGCTACTTGGCTGCTGCTTTAGCTGGTTTAGTTTTTTCGGTTGCATTTTTTCATTTTAAATTTTTTCCTATAAAAGTCGAATGGAATAAAAAAATCTGGAAAAGGTATTTTGGAATGTCTTGGCCCTTGGCTTTTGCCGGATTTTTCGGCGTAATTTATAACAATACCGATTCTGTAATGATGGGATATTTCGGGCAAATGATTCAAACCGGCTGGTACAACGCAGCTTATAAAATTGCTTGGGCGGCTTTGGCAATTGCAGGCCCTTTAACTGCAAGTTTTTATTCTGTTTTGTCAAAATCAAAAAAATCAAACGAGAACCTGCAAAAAAATTGGGATTATCAAATGAATTTATTAATTCTTTTTTCTTTTCCGGCTGTAATGGGCGGAATCATTCTGGCGCCAAAGATTATAGATTTATTTTTTGGCCCTTCTTTTTTGTCCTCTGTTTTGGCTTTGCAGATTTTAATGGTTATGACGGGTTTGATAATTTTAGGAATTTCTTACAAAACAGCCCTAATCCTTTTTAACCAGCAAGCGAAGTTTTTTTGGGTTTTGTTTAGCGGAGGAATTTTAAACGTTGTTTTAAATTATATTTTAATTCCCAAACATAGCCTTTATGGCGCTTCAGCAGCGACAGTGGCGACAAACCTTTTGATTTTGATATCAACTTTTTATTTAACTGGAAAGTTTACTTCCATAAAACCTTTCAACCTTAAAATTTTAAAAGTTTCAGCAATAGCAGCCATTTCAACATTTATAATGAGTTTGGTGATTTCCCGGCCCTCTATTTATAATTTAAGCATTTTTATTTCTATTCCAATTGCAATTTTAATTTATTTTATTTCTGTCGGCGCTTTTTATAAATTAATATGGAAAAGAGCAGAAAAATAATTTTTTTAGACAGAGATGGGGTGATAAACAAAAAAATGCCCGAAGGCGATTATGTTAAAAATTGGGGAGAGTTCGAATTTTTAAATGGGGCAGTTGAAGCTTTAACAGCGGCTTTTAAAAAGGGTTATGAAATTTATATAATTACAAACCAGGCCGGAGTGGGAAAAGGTTTAATGAAAAAAGAAGACCTTGATTTGATACACCAAAATATGCAAAATGAGCTATTGAACCGTGGAGTGAGGCTGGGCGGAATATATTGCTGCTGCCATACTTCAAAAAACAATTGCAAATGCCGCAAGCCAAAACCCGGAATGCTTTTTCGCGCGGCAAAAGAACACAAAATTAATTTAGCAGATGTTTTTTTTATCGGCGACAGCCAAAGCGATATGGAAGCGGCAAATGCCGCCGGTTGCAAGGCAATATTGCTGACAAAAGATATAAATTTTTTTAAAATATGTTCGAATTTAATCTAAAAACAAAATTGAAAGTTGGGGAAAGCGAAGCTTTGAATTCGGGTAAATATTTAAAAGAAATTGGTTTTAAAAGAATTGCTTTGATTATTGATGCCGGGGTTTTTAATCTTGATTATACAAAACAAATAATTGAGAAAATAAGAGAACAGAATTTTGATTCTTTAAAAACCTGGGAATACAATCTCGGGGGAGAGCCAAACTACGAATCATTAGATGAAATGCGTTCGGCTTTTTCTGCCGATTGCTTTGTTGCAATAGGAGGAGGAAGCGTTATTGACTTTGCAAAAGGTTTGGCTACCTTGGCGAACAATCCAGAACCTGCCTTAAATTACAGGGGCTTTCCCGCGAATTTAAAACCTTCGTTGCCTGTTATAGCCTTGCCTACGACTGCCGGCACGGGGAGCGAAGTAACATTCAACGCGGTTTTTATAAGCCAAAAAGATAAGAAAAAGTTAGGAATAAATACTTTAAATAATTTTCCGGTTTTGGCTATTTTGGACCCAAAATTAACCTTAAGCTGCCCAAAAAGAATAATTGCTTCTTCCGGATTGGATGCTTTAACCCATTCTTTGGAGAGCTATGTCGCTATTCAGGCGAACGGTTTGACCCGTATTTTTGCCAAAGAGGCTTTTAAATTTATTTTCAATAATCTTTGGAAAGTTTTTGACGATATGGAAAATTTGGAAATAAGAAAAAATTTACAGCTCGGAGCTTATTTGGCGGGAATATCACTTATGAATTCGGGTTCCGGCCCCGCAGGAGCCCTTTCTTATCCTTTGGGGGTTCATTTCAAAGTTCCTCATGGTTTGGGAAATGCAATTTTTCTGCCGTATGTAGTTGAACATAATTTTAAAAACGGATATGATTATTCAGAACTCGACAAGTTAGCTGAAGCAGAGGGCGAATTTCCGCAAAAAATATTTAATCTTTGCAAAAAACTAGAAGCGCCGGAAAATTTAAATGAACTTGGAATTACTAAAGAGAATGCGGAAGTCTTTTTAAAAGATGTAGAAGTTTTGGACAAGGCATTTGCCCAAAATCCAATCCCATTTACAGTTGAAGATGGGAAAAAATTAGTTTTAAATTTAATTAAATAATATGCCAGGATTTGAACTTATAGGCGAAGAAGAAAAAGAAGCGGTCGATGAAATTTTTGACAAAGGGGGCGTGCTTTTAAGGTACGGTTTAAATGACCGGAGGCAAAATATCTTTAGGGTGGATGAATTTGAAAAAGAAATTGCCAAAAAGCTTGCTGTGAATTATTGCTTATGTGTTTCTTCGGGAACAGCTGCCCTTAAGCTGGGCCTTTTTGCTTTAGGGGTGAAGCCTGGCGATGAAGTTATAACCCAAAGCTTTACTTTTGTTGCTACTGTTGAAGCTATTTTAGAGCTTGGCGCCCTTCCAGTTATTGCAGAAGTGGATAAATCTTTGAACATGGACCCTCTTGATTTGGAACAAAAAATAACTTCAAAAACAAAAGTTATACTTCCAGTTCATATGGGAGGCGTTCCAGCTAAAATGGATAAAATAATGGAAATAGCCCAGAAGCATAACCTGCCTGTTTTTGAAGATTCAGCCCAAGCTCTGGGAGCGGTTTTCAATGGAAAATATTTGGGGACAATAGGCGCCGCTGGAATTTATAGCCTAGATGTGGGGAAAGTAATTACAACGGGCGAAGGAGGGCTTTTGGTCACAAACAGCCAAGAAATTTACCAAAAAGCAAAAGAATATTCAGACCATGGCCACGAAAATAATCCCAACCTTCCAAGAGGCGAGGACACCCGTTCTTATTGGGGATTTAATTATAAAGCTACCGAATTTCATGGGGCCGTTGGGTTGGCTCAACTTAAAAAATTAGATTATATTTTGCAAAGGCAAAAAGAAAATAAAAATAAAATAAAAAATGAAATTAAAAATATTCCAGGAATTGAGTTCAGGGAAATTCCAGATATTCAGGGCGATGCTTCCGATACCCTTATTTTTTTCGTGGAAACAAAAGAAAAAGCTGCTGCTTTTGCCAAGCTTTTAAAAGAAAAAGGATTGGGAACAAAAAATCTTCCTGATGCTTTAAATTGGCATTTTGCCGGAACCTGGAAGCATATTTTCGGAGAAGGAATAAGCTTTCCCCAATCCGAAAATCTCTTAAGGCGGGCCATTGCTTTACCCATTATGGTGAATATGGAAAGCGAACAAATTAAAAAAGTTTCAGATGCCATAAAAGAAATTTCCCAGAAAATATGATGAGAGATTTCGGGGATAAAATTTTAATCGAGGAAATCGGGCAAAAGTATTTTGATTACCGGGAAAAATGGAAAAAAGCATCCAAAAAAGAATTGCTTACCGATTTTCCTTTATATATCCAAATAGAGCATACGGGAAAATGCAATTTAAGATGCCGTTCTTGCATTCATGGAAACCCTGATTTAAAAGCAAATTATAGCCGAGGATTTAAGCCTTTGGATATAAATTTGTATAAAAAAGTTTTAGCGGAAGCCCGAAAGTTTAACTGCCCTTCAATTTCTTTCCATAACAATGATGAACCCCTTCTTTTGCCGGATTTGGAAGAAAGAATTGCCCTTGCTAAAGCAGCTGGTTTTTTTGACATCATTTTGGTTACGAATGCGAATTTGCTAACTAAAGAAAGAGCAGATAAACTTTTAAAATCCGGAATTACAAAGTTAAATTTCAGCGTTGACGGCTGGAATGAGGAAACTTATTCTAAAGTAAGAATAGGCGGGAATTTCAAAAAGGTTTTGGAGAATATAGAATATTTTTTAACTCAAAAGAAAAAACTTAATTTGAAGCTCCCCATTACAAGGGTTACTTCGGTTTTAAGCAGTTTGACTTTTGATGATAAAGAAAATTTCAAGAAATTTTGGGAGAAAAAAGTTGATTTGGTGGAGTTTCAAAATTTCCAAGCGATAGAACAAACAAGAGAATTAATCCCAGCCGGTTCAAAAATCGACGAAAATTTTATTTGCTCGGGCCCCTGGCAGCAAATTGTCATAAGGGCGAACGGAGATGTTCTTCCATGTTGTTCTTTTTATGGAATGGATTTGGCGGTGGGAAATATAAAGGAAGAAAACATTTATGATATTTGGAATGGCGAAAAAATGAAAAAAATAAGAGAAAAACTGGCAAAAAATGATTTTGGTTTTTCTCCGGCATGCTCTGCTTGCTCAAGAACTGTTTATGTTAAATAATCTTAAAATAATCGGAATCACTCCGGCTCGCGGGGGAAGCAAAGGAATATTGATGAAAAATATAAAAGAAATTGCCGGAAAGCCCCTGATTGCATGGACAATTGAAGCTACTAAAAAATCAAAATTGCTTGATGATTATTTTGTTTCTACCGAAGACAAAGAAATAGCTCAAATATCAAAACAATGCGGCGCAAAAGTTTTGGACAGGCCTGTGGAACTGGCTCAAGACAATACTCCGACTATGAATGTGCTTAGAGATTTTTTAAGCAAAGTTCCGGCCGATATCGTGGTTTTGCTTCAATGCACTTCACCAGTAAGAGAAGATGGGTTAATAGATAAATGCATAAATAAATTTTTTGAAACAGGAGCAGATTCTTTGGCTACGGGTTTTATTTGCGATTTATTCGAGTGGGGAGCGTATAACCAAAGAAGGCAAGATTTAAAAGGTTTTTTCCACGATGATGGAAATGTTTATGTTGCCAAGGCTGATTTGATAAAAAGAGGAACACTTACCGAAGGAAAACTCGAAAGAATGGTTATTTCTAAAGACCAAAGTTTTGAAATAGACAACGAATTTGATTTTTGGCTGAACGAACAAATATTGTTGAAAAGAAGTCAATGAAAATATATCTTTGCGATTTGTTTCATAATTATTTAGGAGTAAGCACTTCCATGTTCCCATTGAATGTGGGGTATATTGCCGCTTACGCCAAGAAAAATTTTCCCGAAATTGAATTCGAGATTTTTAAATATACAAATGATTTTATTTCCAGATTTAAAGAAGAAAAACCTGATGTTGTCGGCTTTAGCAATTATGTTTGGTCCTCTAATTTAAATAATAAAATTTCCAATTGGGTAAAGTCGAATTCTTTCGAAACAAAAATTGTTTTCGGAGGGCCCAATATAGATTATAGCGCCCAAGCTTACGAAAGCTTTTTCAAAACCCATCCAGCTGTTGATTTTTATATACTTTATCAAGGAGAAGAGGCTTTTTTAAATTTGATAAAGGCGGAGTTTAAAAAAGAAAATCCCATAAACGGGGTCGTTTTTCACGATGGGAAAAATGTTGTTTTAGGGGAAAAGCTGCCCAGGATAAAAGATTTAAATTCCATTCCATCGCCGTATTTGGAAGGTTTTTTAGATAAATTTTTTGAAACAAATCTTATTCCCATAATTGAAACCAGCCGGGGGTGCCCTTATAGATGCACTTATTGCTGCCAAGGGATATCTTCTTATAACAGGATAGAATTTTTTGATTTAGAAAGAGTGAAAAAAGAAATTGATTATATTGCCAAGAAAGTTAAAAATACAAATATTTTGAATCTGGCGGATTCTAATTTCGGAATGTTGGAAAGAGATATGGAAATTACAAAGTACTTTGCAGAGGTAACGGATAAAACCGGTTACCCCAGAAAAGTAAGCGCCAACTGGGCGAAGAATCAGACGAAAGTTTTTGAAATATCCCAAAAATTGAAGAATCTAAATTTAATAATTTCCCTGCAATCTTTAGATGAGACAGTTTTAAAAAATATAAAAAGGACGAATATAAGCTTGCCGATATTCAGGGAAATTTTGGAAAAAGTTGAAAGAGAAGGGGGAATGTCGGGCACTGAAATTATTTTAGCGCTTCCCGGAGAAACAAAGCAAAGCCATTTGGAAACTTTAAGAAAGCTTTTTGATTGGAATATTTCCTATATTATTTGCTACAATGCCCTTATTCTTGAAGGGTCGGAATTGTCTAGTCAAAGGGCTTCGGGAGAATTTAAATGCAAGACAAAATTCAGGCTTATAGATAATTCCTATGGGGAGTATGAGGGAATAAAAGTCTTTGAAACAGAAGAAGGAATAAGAGAAAGTTCAACCATATCGGAAGAAGAAATTCTTTATTTTAGGCCGGTTCATTGGCTTATCCAATTTTTGTGGAATTACCGTTTTTATTATGATTTGTTAAAATATTTAAGATTTTTGAAAATAAATCCTTTAGATTATATAACGAAATTAATTGATGAAGCCGAGGAAAAGGCTCCTGAAAAAGTAAAAGCAATCTTTAAGGAATTTAGAGAAGAAGCCAAGAATGAATGGTTTGATTCTCCGGAAAATTTATTTAAATATTACAGCCAGCCGGAAAACTTCAAATGGTTGAAAGATGGAAATTACGGCAAAATGAATGGAAAATATATTTTTAAAGTTTTAATCGAAGCAAAAGAAGATTTTGAAGATTATCTTTTAAAAATAGCTCAAGAGTTTTGCCCTTCGGAAATGGAAAAGGAAAAAGTAAAATCAATAGTTGAATTTTTATCGGCTTCAATAATAGATTTCAGGAAGGGGGAGGATTTTATTTACCCAAATAGCAGCAAATTTAATTTATATATGCCCGAAGAGCAAAAGAAATCCCTTCAAGTTCTTTTAAAACAGTATGGCCATCCGAATAAAAATGTTACACTCCGCAAAATGTCTGAACTAATGAATATAAAAGATTTCTTCTTCAAAATAAAAAATGCTTAACCCCCAAAATTTATTAATAATATCGTATTAATATTGCAATTGCAATATTAATACGATATTAGATTCGGAAGATTCTTTTAAGCCATTTGTCTTCACCAATATTTTCAGCCACTATTAGACGAATTTCATTGTCTGACATTCCTAAAAAGTCTTTAAGTAAATTTATTTCATCTTCGCATTTATAGGGAGAGATCCAAACGCTTTTTTGGATTTGATAAAATTCAAGCTGTTTTAATTTCCCCCTGAAAATTTCACGATAAAAATTTCTGAACTGTGGAATGTCAAAAATTACTATTCTCCATTTTTTATCCCATCTTTTAGGCTTTTTAATTTTCAATGCATCTATTTGCATCCAATTTGCTTTCTTTTTGCCTTCTTCAGTCAAAGAAATATATGCCTGGTGATTGGACCATTTTATTTTAATTAAACCCTGTTTTTTCAATTGGTAGAAGGCATCGCCGAATCTTCTTTGTTTATTTTTATCGTATTTTCTTATTTTCTTCATCAATTCTCTTGATAAGGCAGAGGGCGGGGTGGCGCAAGCGATGCAGACCATTCCTCCAATCCAAAGCCCATTAAGAATATCTTTAATAATCTCTGATTTCGGTTTGCGGAAATAATATTTATATTTGCTCATTCAAAGAATAATTTTATTTTATCGTATTAAAATTGTAATTGCAATGTTAATACGAAGAGGAAGTAATTATTTAAATAAAAAAATACAGTATTTTTAAAATAAAAAAGTCTGGAACATGTCCAGACTTGAGAGTTATGCCTAGTAGTTTATTTGTGCCAGCAGGGATCCCATAGGGCTGCGGTATAACCGCAGTCAACAATAAGTTCCTGCCCAGTTATGGCGCTGCTTTCGTCGGAAAGGAGAAAGGCGGTGGCTTTAGCCACTTCAATGGGTTTCACCTGCCTTTTAAGGGGTGTTCTTCCAACAAATCCTTTTATGAGAGCGGGGGATTTTTTGAACAAAGCCCTATCTCTTTCCGTTGCAACGCTTCCCGGAGAAACCATGTTCACCCGAATTCCTCTTTTTGCAAGTTCAACAGAATAGGATTGGGTTAATCCCCAAAGCGCTCCCTTTGAGGCAACGTAGCAGATTGCGTCAGGTGGCGCCATATGCAAATCGATTGTCCCAATATTGACGATGGATCCTCCTTCTTCCATAAAAGGAGAGCAGGCTTCTGTGAGAACTAGAGCCGTTTTCGTATTGGATTTTATCATCTTGTCAAATAGCTCTGCAGACCTGCCTCCATGAGAGCCATCTGTTCCCATTAAGCCAGCATTATTTACCAAACCATTTATGCTGCCAAACTTTTTTCTGATCCGGAAAATGATTTTAGAGACTTGCCATGTATTTGATGCATCTCCCTGAAAGAAATTCTCTTTTTTATCTGCTGCCAACTCGGAATCTCTGATGTCAATTCCAATCGGAATTGCTCTAATTTCGAGAAGATGATTAAGGATTGCTGTTCCAATTCCGCCTGCTGCGCCTGACACGATAATTACTTTATTTTTCATTTTATTCCTTTCAAATGATTTTGAATGTGCTGAACACTGGAATTAAATTATCAATAATATTATTAAAAGTCAAATGGCTTTTAAAATTGAGGAGGGTGTGGTAGATTAAAAATACATTAAAATTTAATCAAAAATAATGAAAATAAATATTGGAAGTAAAATAATTGGGGAAAATAACCCATGTTTTATTATTGCTGAAGCTGGAGTTAACCATAATGGCAGTTTTGAGATGGCAAAAAAGCTCATAGATGCGGCAAAAAATGCCAAAGTAGATGCGGTAAAATTCCAAATTTTTAAAACAGAAGAAATTGTTTCGCCCGGGTCAGAAAAAGCGGCTTATCAAAAAAGGAATACCGACAGCAATGAAAGCCAGTTTGATATGCTAAAAAAGCTTGAGCTTTCCCACAATGATTTTAGAAAATTAAAATCTTATTGCGATGAAAAAGAAATACTGTTTCTGGCAACCCCGCATTCCTGCAAAGAAGATGTTGATTTGGTTTCTGAAATTTGCCCGGCTATAAAAGTCGGCTCGGGGGATTTAACCGACCTTCCTATTTTAAATTATATGGCAGAAAAAAACCTGCCCGTTATTCTTTCCACAGGCATGGCGGTAATGGAGGAAATAAGAGAAGCAGTTCAAATTTTTGAAAACAAAGAAGTTGTTTTGCTCCATTGCACAACAAACTACCCTTGTCCCTTGAATCAAGTGAATCTAAAGGCAATGAAAACTTTAGAGGAAGAGTTTAATTTGCCAGTCGGATATTCGGACCATACCGAAGGAATAGAAGTTTCAGTTTTAGCCGCAGCAATGGGCGCTTGTATTTTGGAAAAACATTTTACTTTAGATAAAAGCTTACCAGGCCCAGACCATAAAGCTTCTTTAAATACAGGGGAATTAAAAGATTTGGTCAATTCAATCAGGAGAACAGAAGAAATCTTGGGAAACGGAGTGAAAATTCCAATGGAAAGTGAAAAAGAAAATACGCCGATAGCAAGAAAAAGCGTTACAGCGGCTAGGGATATAAAGGAAGGCGAAAAAATTGAAGAAAAAGCGCTTAAAATTAAAAGGCCGGGAACGGGAATAAGGCCCGGCGATTTAAATAAGGTAATCGGGAAAATCGCTGCAAAAGAAATCAAAAAAGATTCGCTTATAAGTTTTTCGGATTTATTATGAAAATAATAAGAACCGCGGCCGGATGCCTTTCGGCAGCCGGTATGATAAAAGAATTGAAAAAAAAAGGCGTTGAGGTAATTGGAACTGATTGCAACGTTCTTCCTCAAAATTTTAATTTTTGCGGTAAAACCTATGCTGTTCCAATGGGGAACAATCCAAATTTTTTAGGCGAATTGCTTAAGATTTGCGACTTGGAAAAGCCGGATGCGGTTATTTCAGGCCCCGAAGATGAAATAATTGCCATTTCCCAAAATAGCGAGTTGTTTGAAAAGAAGGGCATTTTGGCTTTGGTTTCCAGCTATGAAGGGGCGAAAACAGCAGCTGATAAGATAGAAACTTATAATTTTTTCAAGAAAGAAACTATTCCTACGCCTGAAATTTACAATATTGAAAATGCTAAATTTCCGGCAATAACCAAACCTAGATTTGGGCGAGGAGGAAGGCAAATTTCTATTTCAAAAAATAAAGAAGAATTGGAATTTAATCTTGCCAAAACAGATAATCCCATTATTCAGGAGTTTGTGGAAGGAACAGAGTATACAATAGATGTTTTTTGCGATATGGATGGAAACCCCTTATCTATTATTCCGCGAGAAAGAACAAAAGTTGAATCAGGAATTTCAGTAAGGGCTAAAACGATTTACGATAAGGAAATGATAGATTATTCTTCTAAAATCGCTAAAAAATTAAAACTATTTGGACCTTCCTGCATTCAGTGCATAAAAGGAAATGATTTGAAGTTTATAGAAATAAATCCAAGGTTTGGCGGAGGGTCTATTTTGTCTTTAAGGGCAGATGAAACTATTTTGGAAAATTTGTTAAGAATTATAAGAAAAGAGGTTCCAGTTAAAAGCAAGGGATTCAAAGAAGGCCTAACAATGATGAGATTTTATGAAGAATATATTTTTTGATTTGGATAACACTCTTTATGATTACGGCGATTATTTTAAGGGGGTATCCAAGGAAATTGCAGAAAGGCTAGTTTTTTTATGGGAAAAAAAGACAAGTTCTTATCCTTTCATTTTCAATGATTTGGTAAAAGATTCGGTAAAGATATTTAACAATTACAACGGCAGAATCTTTCCATATAAAGATACAGTTCCTGTTTTAAAAGAGCTTAAGAAAAAAGGTTTTGTTTTGGGAATAATAACAGATGGAAACCCTGAAAGGCAAAAAAATAAAATTAAAAAATTAGGAATTAGAAAATATTTTAAAAAAATTGTTTTTGCAAAAGAGTCAGAGCCAAAACCCTCGAAAAAACCATTCGAAATAGCTATTGAGGGGTTAAGCGGAGAAAATTGGTATGTGGCGGATAATCCTTTAATTGATTTTAAGGGAGCAAAGGAGGCGGGAATGAAAACCGTCCGCGTAAGGAGAGGGGAATTTAAAAAATATCCCAAGAATAAATTTATTAATTTTGAAATTGATACTTTAAAAGATTTGCCGAAGTTAATATGAAAAAAATTGCCGTTATAACGGGGACTAGGGCAGAATATGGAATTTTAAAGCCCTTGCTGAATATTTTAAAAAAATCAAAAGAATTTCAGCTTAATTTAATTGTTACGGGAATGCATCTTTTAAAAGAATATGGCCTAACATATAAGGAAATTGAAAAAGATGGTTTTAAGCTTGAAAAAGTAAAAATGTATGAAGGAAATAACAAGGCCTTAGCTTTATCGAACGGAATAAAGGGAATTTCAGAAGTTTTTTTAAAAACAAAGCCGGATATTTTAATTGTCTTTGGCGACAGGCTTGAGCCCTTGGCAGGCGCCTTGGCGGCGGCAAATTTGAAAATTCCAATAGTTCATATTCATGGGGGAGATAAAACAAACAGCGGACATATTGATGAAAGCATAAGGCATTCAATCTCTAGGTTCAGCCATATCCATTTGGCGCCGACAGAAAAAAGCGCTGAAAGACTTTTAAAAATGGGAGAGGAAAAATGGCGGATTTACAATATTGGAGCTTTGGGATTGGATAGTTTTATAAATGAGCCGATTTTAGAAAAAAGGAAATTATTTGAAAAATTAGGGTTAAACCCAGGCCAAAAAACAATTATTTGCCTTTTCCACCCGGTTCATTTGGAAGCGGATTCGGCTGGAAAACAAATGAAAGAATTAACAAATGTTTTGAAAGAATTAAAAATCCAAACAGCCCTGATTTATCCCAACAATGATGCGGGCTCGGAGAATATAATAAAAGAAATACATAAGATAGAAAAATTGCCTTTTATAAAATCATTTAAGAATTTGGTTCATTCTGATTATTTGAATTTATTGAAAAACGCGGATTTGCTTGTTGGAAATTCGAGCAGCGGATTGGTTGAGGCGCCCAGCGCCGGTCTTCCTGTAATAAATGTTGGCAACAGAAATACTGGGCGGGAACACGGAGATAATATCTTTTTTATACCTTGCCAAAAAGATTTGATAAAGAAAGAAATTAAAAAACAGCTGGAGAGGAAAGCCAGAAAATATAAAAATCCGTATTATAAAAAAAATACAAGCCAAAGAGCATTTCAAATCCTAAAAGAATTAAAACTAAATGAAGATTTAATGCGAAAAAAAATAACTTATTAATTTATGAAAGTATTAATTGTAGCTCCGCACCCCGACGATGAAGTAATCGGCTGCGGCGGAACGATTTCTAAATTAAATAAAGAAGGCGGGGAGGTTTATTTGTGTATTTTGACCAAAGGCTACGCTCCTGAATGGACGGAAGAATTTCTTAAAAACCGGCCGGAAGAAATAAAGAGAGCAAATGAAATTTTAGGAATTAAAAAAACTTATTTTTTGGATTTTCCGACTGCCAAATTGGATACGGTGCCTCAAAAAGAGTTAAATGACTCGATTTTAAAAGTGTTAAAAGATTTGCTCCCGGAAATTATTTATTTTCCAAATCCAAATGATTTAAGCAAGGACCATCGCATTGCGGCAGAAGCTGTTTTGCTTGCGGCAAGGCCAGGCAATCTTTCTTCAATTAAAAGAATTTTTACTTATGAAACTCCTTCAACTAAGATTTTTAATCCTAATTTCTACGAAAACATTGAAGGGGAAATAGAAACAAAAACAAAAGCCATGGAAGCTTATCAAAGTGAATTAAAGGAGTTTCCCCATGCGCGTTCGGCGGAATCTTTAAAAATCTTAGCTCAAAAAAGAGGCATTGAATGCGGCTTAAAATTCGCCGAAGGTTTTAAATTATTCAGGGAAATAAAATTCTAAAATGGATAAATGCAATTTTTGCAATGGACCTTTAGAAAAACTTTTTTCAATTAAAAGCCTGCCGATTTTTACGGGCGTGTTTGATAAGGAAAGAAAAGAGGAAAAAGCCGGCTTTTCTATGGCTTTTTGCAAAAATTGCGAACTTATTCAGCAAAGAAAATCCCGATTATTGGATAAAAAATTAAAAAAAATATATTTATCTGAAGAGGCGATGTTAAGCACGGCTTTGGGTGAAGGAAAATGGGGCAAAAGAAGGTTGGATGATTTTTTGCATGACGCCGACCTAAAAGATGTATCCAAAAAAGCTGATATTTTAGAGATAGGCTGCGGTTCGGGTAAATTTTTATTGGAACTTTGGAGGCTGGGTTGGAGAAATCTTTCCGGATTTGAGCCGTCAATTCTTTCCCCGAAAGATAATAAAAAATACAAAATTTACAATGATTTTTTTTCTTTAAATGCTGTTAAAACAAATAAATTAAAAGAAAAATTTGACCTCATTGTTTTAACAGGCGTCCTGGAGCATATTTCAAACTTAAAAGATTTTTTAAAAGCTATTTATTCGGCGCTAAAAAAAAATGGCTGTGTTTTGGCTATGGTTCCAAATGAATCTTTTTCGTTTAAGGCAACCGATCCGGGTTTGATTGCTCACGAACATTTAAATTATTTTACGCCCATGACCTTAAAAAAGATTTTAGAATACTCGGGTTTTGAAGTTATTTCTTTGAGGGAAAGAAATAACTCTCTTGTTGTTAAATTTAAAATAGCTCAAAATTTCAATCCAGCGGAAAATTATTCTAAAAATATTTTTAACACTGTAAAAAAATTTAAAAATATTTTAAAAAATTGTAAGAGTAAAATTGGCCTTTATGGGGCTTGCTTAGCTTCTTTTAATCTCTTAAGCCTTTCTGGAATAAGCGAAGCAAAAAATAAAAATATTCTTTTTATTGATTCGGACCCTCTCAAATGGGGGAAAAAAATGCTAAACATTCCTGTAATTCCGCCATCTGAAATAATGAAATTTGATTTTGAATCGATAATAATTATTCCGCCGGCTTTTTCGAAAGAAATATTCGATTATCTTGAAAGCTTAAATTTGCCGAAGAATATTAAAATTATTAAAGAATGGCAATGAAAAAGATTCTTATTACAGGGGCAGATGGGTTCCTTGGGAAAATTCTTTGCCAGAAGTTAAAAATCTTAGGGCAAGATTTTGTTGCTTTTAGGGGGGATATAACTGACAATAAAAATGTAGAAAATAATTTTGAAACGAATAAGTTCGATGTTATTTTGCATTTGGCGGCAGTTCGAAATGGGGGAAGAGAATGCCTTATGGCAAATGGGTTGGGAACCCTTAATATTTTAGAGCAGGCAAAAAAACAAAATTGCCGATTAGTTTTTATTTCAAGCATGGAAGTTTACGGGCGCCAAAAGATATTTTCAATTTTTTCAGAAGAATCTGCCGTTGGGCCAGATTCTTTTTATGGAATTACAAAATTATTGGGGGAAAAATATTGCCAGCTTTATTCTGAAAACTTTGGAGTTTCGTGCATCTCTTTAAGGCTTGCTCCGGTTTTTGGAATAAATCAAATTCCAAATTCTACAACTTCAATCTTTATTGAGAGAGCGAAACAAAATGAAGACATAGTTATATATGGAAAGGGAGATGGGTGTTTGGATTTGCTTTTTGCAGAGGATGCGGCCGAAGCGATTATTTTGGCGGGAAATTCTAAAATAAAAGGAGTGTTTAATATTGGTTCTGATAATATAATAAATATTAGGCAGCTTGCAGAAGAAATAAAAAAAATCTGGAATAGCAAATCAAAAATAGTTTTAGATGAAAATAAAAAAGAGAATTGCTATAATATTCGGCTTGATATAGCAAAAGCCAAATCGAGCTTGGGCTATTTCCCAAAATATAATTTAGCAGAAGGGCTCTTGAAAATAAAAGAAGCTGGCATATGAAAATAGGAATTATTTCAGATATTCACGGCAATATTGAGGGGCTTTGCGCTGCCCTTTTGGAATTGAAAGAATCGGATATTATTTTGTGCGCCGGAGACATTGTGGGCTATGGATTTTTCATAAATGAATGCTGCGAAGCCCTTAAGAAAAACAAGGTTGAATTTATTTGGGGGAATCATGAAAAATATTTATTTGAGGGATTGCCTGTTTTTGCAAAAGAAAATTTGACGAAGGATAATTTTGATTATTTGAAATCGGCTGGCGGGTTTGAAAAAAAATTAAAAATTGATAACATAAAAATTAGCCTTTTCCATGGAAGTCCATGGAATCCGGCTGAGGAATATATTTATCCCGATTATTTTAATTTTCCAAGATTTGAATCTATAGATGCTGATTTGGTTATTCTGGGCCATACGCACCGAGCGATGATTAAAGCAGCGGGAAAATTGAAAATTATTAACCCGGGTTCTTGCGGGCAAGGAAGAGGCGCAAACCGGGAACTGTCTTGCTGCATTTTTGATACAAAAACAAAAGAAGCTTTGATAAAAAAAATTAATTATGGAAAAAATTAATATATTGGTAACCGGAGTGGGCGGGGCAAGCATGGGAGAGGGTTTGATTAAAACTTTAAGGTCGGCTCAAACTCCTTATAATATAACTGCAGTTGATGCCTTGCCTGTGAGCGTAGGATTTTTGGATGCGGATTCATACTATCAAGTTCCATCTGGAAGCGATGAAAAATATCTTCCAAAGATTCTCGAGATTTGCGATAAAGAAAAAATACGGGTGGTAATACCCGGGTCCGAACCAGAGCTGAAAAAAATGTCTGAAAACAGGGGGGAATTCCTAAAAAGGAATATCCTCCTTTTAGTTAACAACGAAAGAGTGATTGATATTTGCATGGACAAATGGAAAACCGTTGATTTCCTTCAAAAAAATGGATTTTTTTGCCCGGCTTCTTTTTTTATTAAAAACGAGGAAGAGCTGAAAACTTCTTTTTCTGAAATTGTATCAAAATTGCCTGTAATTATAAAACCGGCGACGCAAGGCGGAGCTTCGGTAAATACTTTTATCGCTCAAGATAAAGAAGAAGTGGATTTTTTTTCAAGATATGTTTTAAAACAAGGCTTTACTCCTTTAATCCAGGAATATATTGGCATTCCGACAGAAGAATACACAGTTGGAGTCTTAACCAGCTTAAAGGGCGTTTTAATTGATTCGGTTGCTTTGAAAAGGCAAATCTTAAGCGGCTTATCGAGCAAGTTGAAAATAAAGAACAGGTGGACTCAAAAAATAAATTACCCTTTGCTTGCCGTTTCTTCTGGATATTCTCAAGGAATGATAGATGAGTATAAGGATGTAAGAGATATAGCTGAAAAAATAGCTTTAGCGCTAAACTCAACAGGGCCAATTAATGTCCAAGGAAGAAAAACGGAAAAAGGTTTTTGCGTTTTTGAAATAAATCCAAGATTTTCAGGGACAACTGTTCTGAGGGCTTTGGTTGGCTTAAACGAACCAGACATTCTTGTTAGGCAGGAATTGTTGGGTGAAAACATTCAGGGAAGAATAAATTATAAATTAGGCATTATTCCAAGGGGTTTGCGGGAAAGATATGTAAGTTTTGAAAATGTAAAAAATGTAACTTTATGAAAATCCCCCTTTTCAAAATTTTTTGGGACGAAAAAGATATAACAGCAGTGAGCGGTTCTTTAAAGCAAGGCATGAATTGGGCGGCGGGCCCAAATATCTTAAAATTTGAGGAGGAACTTTCGCGATATTTGGGTAAAAAATATGTTTTGGTTTTTAATTCCGGAACTTCGGCGCTTCACGCCTTGCTTTTGGCTTTGGGCATAAATGAAGGGGATGAAATAATTGTTCCCTCTTTTTCTTTTATAGCCACATCAAACACCCCTTTGTTTCTAAAAGCTAAACCGATTTTTTGCGATATAGAAGAAGAAACTTATGGTTTGGATGCCAAAGAGGTTGAGAAAAAAATAACTTCCAAAACAAAAGCTATTCTTCCTATGCACTACGGAGGGTGTGTTTCAAAAGATATAGAAAAGATAAGAGATTTGGCAAAAAAAAGAAATATTTTATTAATTGAAGATGCGGCCGAGTCGTTTGGCGCAAAGCTTAACGGGAAATTGGCTGGAACTTTTGGGGATGCGGCGATGTTCAGCTTTTGCCAAACGAAAGTTTTTACAACCGGAGAAGGGGGATGCATTGTCTGCGATTCGGAAAATCTTTTCGAAAAGATGAAATTGATAAGAGCTCATGGGCGAGCCGAAAACGGAAATTATTTTTCAACGGGAGAATATATGGATTATGTTTCTTTGGGATATAATTTCAGAATGGCTGATTTTGTCGCTGCCTTGGGGGTTTCCCAATTATCCAAAGTTGAAAGCGCAATAAATATTCGAAGGGAAAAAGCTGAAAAAATGGCTAAACAAATCAATGGTTTAAGGATAGATGATATTTTTATTCCTGAATTTCCGCCAAATATTTTCCATGTTTTTCAAGAATTTCATATAAGAATTAAATCGGGAAAACAAACCAGAGATTCTTTAAAAAAATATTTATTTGAGCAAGGAATAGGAACAAGAATAAGTTTTTCTCCAATCCACCTTACCCGTTTTTATAAGGACCTGGGGTATAAAGATAATTTGCCAATAACCGAAAAAATATCTTCAGAAACTTTAACTTTACCCTTGTATCCGGATTTAGAGGAAGAAGAAATAAACTATATCGCGGCAAAAATTAAAGAGTTTTATGAATCCTGAAAATCTATTAATTAATAACACTTTATCGATAAAAGAGGCTATGAGGATGATTGATTTTTCTGGCATGGGAATTGGTTTTGTGGTGGATTCGGATAAAAAATTTTTAGGCACAGTTGCCGATAGCGATATAAGGAGAGCCATTTTAAAGGGAATTAATATAGAAAAACCGGTAAGCGAAATTGCCTGCCAAGACCCCATATTTATAAATGAATCGACAAAAGAAGAAGATGTTTTGAATTTGAAAAAGAGATTGGATGTAAAAGAAAAAATGCCTTCCGGAGGGCGCCTTATAATTCCTGTTTTGGAAAAAACCAAAAAGGTAAAAGACGTTGTTTTATTTTATGACGAAAAAGAAACGCCGAAAAAATTTAATAAAATCTTAGTTATCGGCGGCGCAGGTTATTTGGGGTCTGTTCTTTGCCGAAAGATTTTGGAAGCCGGCTATAAGCTGAAAGTTTTAGATAATTTAAGTTACGGGGAAAAAGGAATTCAAAAGCTGAATGAAAATCCAAATTTTGAATTTTTAAAAGGAGATATTCGAAATATCACTGAAATTGTCGAAGGCATAAAAAATGTAGATGCTGTAATACATTTAGCGGCAATTGTCGGAGACCCGGCTTGCGCAAAAAATCCAGAAGAAACATTGGAAACAAATTATTTGGCGACAAAAAATATTGTTGAAGCTTGCAAATATTTTCAAGTCAACCGTTTTGTCTTTGCTTCAACCTGCAGTGTCTATGGAAAAAATTCATTTCCGGGCCAAAAATTAAAAGAAGACTCTTTGCTTAACCCGATTTCTTTATATGCTGAAACAAAAATAAAATGCGAGAAAGCGATTCTTGAGGCAATGGATGAAAATTTTTCTCCGGTGATTTTACGGATGGCTACTCTTTATGGCTATTCTCCGAATATGAGATTCGATTTGTCGGTAAACTTAATGGCTGCAAAAGCTTTATTTGAAAAGAAAATTTCTATTTTCGGAGGCGAGCAATGGAGGCCTTGGCTTCATTTGGAAGATGCAGCTTCGGCTTACATTTCTTGTTTGGAGAAACCCTTAAATTCTATAAGGGGGCAAACATTTAATGTCCTTTCCGAGAATTATAAAATAACAGAAGTGGGAAAGCTTATTAATTCTGTCTTCCCTGAAGCAAATCTCGAAATAAGCGATAAGGCAGTTGATATGAGAGATTATAATGTTTCTTTTGATAAAATCCGCAGTTTCTTAAACTTTTCGCCAAAAAAGAGAATTGCTGACGGCGCTTTTGAAATAAAAAAGGCCATTGATGACGGAATAATTAAAGATTATAAAAATTCAGAATACAGGGTAACGGTATCTTAAAATATGAATTTACAAAAACAGCTGGAATTTGTAATAACTGATTTTTGCAATCTCAATTGTTCTTTGTGTTCGCAAGGAATTCCTTTGCAAAAAGAAAAAAAGCTTATTAGCCTGGAAGACTTGGAAAGGATGGCTAAATTTATAAAACCTTTCGAATTTCAGCATATAAAGATTTCTGGCGGGGAGCCGACTATGCACCCCCAATTTTCGCAGATTTGCGGATGTTTGAGAAAATTATTTCCAGCATATAATTATTATTTGGCCACAAACGGTTTTATGTTGGAAAAATTTGTTAATGATGTGAAGATATTCGATGTTATTATTTTGAGCGAATATCCTGGAAGGAATGAAAAACTTTTTGAAAAATCAGTTGCTTTAAATTTGCCGAATTTAATTGCTCAAAAAAAAGAAGAATACAAGGAAATTTTGGATGTTTATGAAGAAAAAAATTTAAACGAAACAAATATATACAACAGGTGCCCTTACGCTGAAACTATGAAAGTAGTGCAAAATAGAATATACCCTTGCTGCAATTTATTTGGCCAAGCTTTGCGCCAAAATATTCCTTTAGATAAAATAAGCGTTGTTTTTGATGAAAATTGGCGGGAAAATATAACGAAACTGGACGTTGATGTATTTTGTAAACGCTGTTTTGTCAAAGTTCCCAGCAGGGCGCAATCTTTTATTCAAAAAAGCAGAAAAAAAACGGTTTCGTGGCTGATAAAAAAGAACCCGGCGCTGGCAAATAAATGCAACCGTTGGATTAAGAATTTAAGGCAAAAAATTAAAAATGGCTGATGCAAAAATTCTAATTTATATAGGAAATTCTTACAGTTTCCGCTCTTTATCCATTGGCCAGATTTATGAAATTGCCCAAAAATATCCCACTGTTTTATTGGTGGAGGATTATAATGCAAAAAATGAAGAGGTGCTAAGAAATAAGAAAATTTTCCCCAAATTGGAAAAAATAATTTATTTAAAAAATGATTGGAGAAAATTTATAAAAAATAATTGGGCGATTTTCTGCGAATTTAAAAAGATAATCAAAGAAGAAAAGCCCGATATCGTTGTAACTTTCGGAAAATATCTCTTTACAAATACGATGCATTTAAGAAGGATTGCAAAGAAATCCGGGGCAATAAATATCTGTGTTTTGGGGGTTCAATCTGCGCCGACAAAAGAAATAGCGCTTTGGAAAATGCTTATGGCAAGTTATTTAAAAAACAAAAGCCTTTCTTGGCTTAAAGTAGAAAAAAGGATAGAAAATTTTTTTGTTTATTATATTCTGCCTTTGATGATTCTGCAAAAACCCTTTTTAAAAGAACCCGGAGGAATATTGTTGAAAAATGTTTTCAGCAATGGCTGCGATTATTATTTGTGTTATTCGGAAGAAGAATATGGCATAGCTTTAGGAGAGGGAGCGGACAAAGAAAAACTGCGCATGGTGTCTTGCGGTTCTTATTTTTCAAAGTACCAAAATGCTGAAAGGGGGAATAAAATTTTAACGATAATGTGGCCGCCCGAAAAAATAGGAATAAGAAAATCGGACTTGAGCAAAGTAGGAGAGGAAGAAATTCTTAAGAATCGAAATAAAATTTTAAAAATCATAAGCCATATTCTTTCCGATTGGAAAATATTCCTAAAATCCCACCCTTTGATTTCAGAAGAAGAACTCTTTAAATTAAAAGAATTTGCGGGAGAGTATTCAAATATAAAATTTACAAATCCTTTGGAGCCGGCCGATGATTATACAAAAATAAGCGATGTAATTGTAGGTTTGCCTCCGACAAGCGCCACTTCTTATACTGCTTCTGTAAATTATCCTGAAAAAGCCATATTATGCCTTGATTTTGAAAAACAGCTTTTGGGAGACAGCTGCAAGGAGTATAACGGGGTAGAATATATAGACAATGAAGAAAGGTTTATTTATATTTTAAATCAAATAAAAAAAGGCGAATATAAAAAAAATTGGAAAAATGAAAAAGAAGATAATTTTCCAACCATTTCGGAGCTTATAAGCCGGTTATGAAAAGAGGGAAAGTCTTATTTATTATTCACGATGTTTATCAGGATGATAATTCGCTCCCCTTGGGGCCGGCTTATTTAGCCTCTGTTTTAGAAAAAAACGGCGTTGAAGTTAAAATTTGCTGCCAAGATGTTTTCCATTACTCAAACGAAGAAATGGCGGCTCTTTTTTTGGAAAACGAGGAATATGATTTAATCGGCGTAAGTTTTTTGGCGGCTAGATTCAAAGAAACTATTTTAGGGCTTTGCGAAACCATAAACAAACATAAGAAAAATGCCTGGCTTGTTTTGGGCGGGCATGGGCCTACTCCCATAGCCGAATATGTCTTGCAAAAAACCCAAGCGGATGCGGTGGCATTAGGCGAGGCGGAGGAGACTATAATAGATTTGCTTAATTGCAAGATAAATAACGGCAATTTGGCGGAAATAAAAGGAATAGCTTACAGAGAAGGCAAAGAAATCAAAATAAACCAAAGGAGAAACCCCATAATAAACTTAGACTCTATTCCTTTTCCTGCTTGGCATTTGTTTCCTATGGAAAAATATTTGACCTGCCAAAGATTATTTCAGATGAACGATAGCGATAAGGCCATACAAATTTTAACCAGCCGAGGCTGCATAAACAGGTGTAATTTTTGCTATCGGATGGAATTTGCCATTAGAGCCAGAAGCATTGCAAATGTAATCGAGGAAATAAAAATTTTAAATGAAAAATATGGAGCAACTTATTTCAATATGTACGATGAGCTTTTTGTTTGCCCCAAAAAAAGAGTTTTTGATTTTAGAGATGCTTTGGAAAAAAACAATTTGAAAATAAAATTTGATTGCAATGCAAGAGTTGATATTTTTGACGAAGAAACGGCAGAATGCTTAAAAGATGCGGGATGTGTTTTTTTGAATTTCGGCTTTGAATCTTCAAACCAAAAAGTCTTGGACTTGATGCATAAGAATACGACTGTTGAGCAAAACATAAAAGCGGCTTCGATTGCCAAGAAAACAAGTATCGGAATGGGATTGAATTTTTTGTGGGGAAATAAAGGCGATACTGAAGATTCCCTAAAAACTAATGTCGAGCTTATAAAAAGATTTAATACTTACGACCAAGTAAGGACAATAAGGCCTGTAACGCCTTACCCTGGTTCGGAACTTTATTATGAGGCAATAAGCAGGGGGCTGCTAAAAGGCCCTGAAGATTTTTTCAACAAATTTAAAAATTCAGATTTGCTAATGGTAAATTTTACAGATATTCCAGACAATAAATTTTACGAATTGCTTTTTGAGGCAAATAAGCAGGGGGCTGCTAAAAGGCCCTGAAGATTTTTTCAACAAATTTAAAAAT
>OBLY010000008.1_pt1 | contig 32250 bp, 42 predicted proteins | sample 1539041 | NCBI WGS metagenome assembly OBLY01 (sample SAMEA2690973, study PRJEB22502) | sediment metagenome | biome: Billabong; feature: Tropical; material: Sediment | place: Australia | collected 2013-05-14 | depth 1 m
GTCGTTCCAAGATTCCCCCTCGATAACCATTATCAAGGTATTTCTCAACAACATCTTTCCCATTATAGATTGCATTTAAAACATAAAGCTGGCTTTCAATCGTATCTTCTCGCTCCTGTTTTTCAGTGCTAACACGGCAATAAAATGCTATCTTATCCATTTTTTTGATTTTTTATTTCTTTCCTTCTCCCCAACTCTCCCCTGATAACCAGCACAAGGGCGGAAAAGGCAATCACCTCAACAAAACATAATAAAATTATCATATTGTTTTATTCTGCCATCTTAATAAATAACCCGACTTTTTTCTGCGAACTTTATCCCTCGCTCCCTTTGGTCTGCCAAGTGTCCGCCCGTTCAATTTCACATAAGCCAGCCCTGCTTTTGTTCTCTCGGATATTCTTATTCTTTCCTGCTGGGCGACCCAAGACATTATCGCAATCAATAGTTGCCCCATTCCCTTGTCCGAAGTATCCAGCCAAGATTCTTGCAAACTCTTCAAGCCGATTCCCGACCTGCTCAACTTTTCCAAATAATGCAAGGTGTTGCTCATTCCTTCGCGACTGAATCTGTCCAAGCTCCAAACAAGGATTTTGTCGAACTTCCTCTCCTTCGCGTTTTGAAGCATTTTTTGAAATTGAGGTCTGTTGCTGTTTCCGCCCGAAGCCATATCGATATATTCTTCAACGACTTCGAGCCCCAAGCTTTGAGCCAGTTTCAAAAGTGGTTCTCTTTGATTTTGAGGGTTTTGAGATTCATCATTTTTACTAACCCTCATATATATTGCAGTTCGCATTGAGTTTTTATCCCTCTTGGGGGCTGGAAACCTGTCGGGAAGCCAGCCACCAAGAGGAAACAGGTTATTTTTATCCAACAAAAAGGGGGGCTTAACCTCACAAGCTATGCCCCCCTCTTTGGGTTCAATCAAAACTATTTAATTAAACAAGCTTGTGAGGTTTGTTATTTTTATTTTAGCAAATCGGATTATAGTGTCAAATATTTTTTTCTGCCAATCTGCCGTGAGAACGCAGAAATTCCACGTCCTCACGAACAGATTCGCATAATTTTACGGAATCTGATTCAAACATCGAATTGCGTTTTCAAGAACGCAGTTGCCTGCGATTCTTTCCACGACCCTGATTCCAACTTGGTCGCGTTCCCACGCATTGCCAGCAAGATTGCTGACCAAAACTGTGATTTTCCGTCTATCACCGAGCCAATAACCCAACTTGTAATCGCCAAAATAAATCTCTGATTCTGGCAACCAGTTGTTTTCATAAACAGGATAGCCGTAAATCGTTGACGGCATATTCGGAGCAGTTGCGTCCTGCCAGATATACCGATTGTTTCCGTCTTTCACCTTGCGAAGCTCTTTGATGTTCGTGTTGTTCACCAAGAAAGCCGCGTTTTTTCTATACTTTGAAGGCAAAGCATAAATCAAATCGATTATATTGTCGAAGTCAAGGTTTCCATTACAAGCAACATTCGTAATTGAGCAAGTGGTCAAACCAGTGGGCTGACCAATTCCTGTTCCAGCAGTGATAACCCTTTCTTCTTCTTCCGCGATTGCCTCCGTGAATAAATCAATCACCAATTGCACGACAGAAACTTCGCTGTCCTCAACCAACTCTTCGGAAGTGTAGAGAATCGCCGCGACCTTATAAGCAGTCAAGGTCTTTTCCTCGAAATCTGCCGTTGTGGTGGATTTTGCCGCATTTTCCGAAGTCCAGCGAACTTGCGGTTTGCTTCCGAGTTTCGGGATTTTCATTGTGTCCCTCATCATAGGGACAACTCTTACTAATCCTCTCATGACGCTTTTGTCCGCTAAATCCCGAATCAATTCAGCTCGAAACTCATCTGGCACGAGATAGCCCCCGTCTGCCGCAACGCCTTCCGACAAAGCTTTCAGCTTCACGACATCATTCACCAAGCACGCCTTAAAGAAATCAACAATCTTTCCTTCGCTTTCTTTCGAAATATCGCTCTTGCTGAAAATCTTGCTCGCCAAACCGCCGCCTATATTCAATTTTCGGCTAATCAAACTTGCAACTTCATCAGCTTGTTCTTCCAATTCTTTATCATCAAACATATTGTTTTGTTTTTTTATTTTAATTTGGAAATCTGCAACATAACTGCGAGTTCTTCTCCGTTTTCGAGCTGTTTTCCTGCAACCTTTAAGCTTAAAAGCTCTTTTCAACAGCAGACAATGAAATTGGTCTAAAAGATAGCTATAGCTTTTAGATTAAAGAAAAAACTGCTGTTGAAAAAAACCTTCAAACAACCATTCTCGGCTTTGACCAGAACAACTTTTTTCTGGGTTCTTCTGGCTCTGGTTCTGGCTCTTTATTGGTATCAATAACAAATAACTGCGGTCTGCCATCTTCTCCCTGAATCAAACTGATAGCATAAGCCAAAGCGTCAACTGCGTCATCGTGCTTGCCCTGCGGAAACTGCAAAAGCTCATCAATCAAAGCGTCCTGATTATCTCGCAAAAAGACAACTCCATTCTCAAAATATGGTTGAAGTGCCGCAATCCGCCTGTATTTGTCTTTATCCGCTTTCAACTCGGTTGTTGGGACATAAAGCCGCTTTTCTTGACTTATTCTGTCCAACTCGCTTTTAATCACTCTTTGGAAGGCAACTGTTTCAATCCCGACTTTCTCGTGTTTATAGAACTGATATTTGTTCAAAACAGTTTTGATTTGCTCGCCAATCGAACGCCTTTGTCTGTCCACATCAAGAACATAAATCTTGCCGTCTTTATCAATTCCAATCGTGCAAAAAACAGAATAGTCCGCAGATTCCTTTTCCGAAATGGCTGGGTCAAGAGCTCCAAAAATAGTCAGCTTTGAAAGGTCAACCTCACTTGGATTGTAATATTTCAACCAACTGCTTTTGAAAACAGCAACTTCATCATCAAGGGCAACATTCTGATATTGCTGGGCAAAGATTAAACTGCCACTGCTTAACTTTTTTTGCATAAGTTTCACCAAGCTCCATCTTTCGGGATATAGGACAACTGCTCCTTTGTGCATTTCAATATTATTCTTTTTTAAAAACTCTTCGCCTTGTGCTTTATCTTTTCTTGATAACTCTGACCAAGTATTCCAAAGGTCATTTCTTTCGGGTTCTCGGACAATGGCTTTATAAACTCGCTTAACATCAAAGGAAGGGTCTTTTATCAAATCGGAATAAAGGTCTTGGATATTCCAGCGAGTTCCAACAACAACAAGCTGACCTGACGGCTCTAAAACAGGCAAAAGAACTTTATAAAACCAATCTCGGATTTTCCGCCTTTGTTCGCTTGTCCGCGAATTTTCCTCGTCAATTAAGTCATCGCATAAAATCAAATCGGCTCGCCTTGAAAGGATTGCTCCTCCGCAACCAACTGCCGAAACAGTTGCGTCTTTGCTCAAAGAATCTCTTTCAACAATAACTTCGCTATCTGTCCATTTCTGCAATCGGCTGACTGGCGGTTTAAGCTTTCCAAAGATAGAAATAAGGTTTTTGTCCTTTTCTATTCTGGCGGAAATCTCACGCAAGAAGCTCTGGGCTTGGCTTGCGGTATTTGAGGCAATAACAACCCTGATATTCCTGTCTTTCAAGATATTCCATAAAGCATAATTGACTGTGATTGCTGTGCTTTTTCCGTGAGAACGCGGAGCTAACAAAAGGATTTGGCGGTTCTCTGGCAGTTCAAGGATTTTAAACCATTCTCTAACAAAAGCAGGGTTCTTGAAATCAAGAATCTTCTCTGTGAAATAATCGCAATGCTCAACGCATTTCCTTTTTATTGATTCTCTATAAAGCTCGCCTTGCATAATTCTTTAACTTTGTTTATATCCTCTGGCAATTCGGGGATATATTCCCTTAATTGCTGAAATAGCTTGGTTGCAATATCCGCGTCTGTAAGCCCCTCAAAGGGGTCTGGTTGTGTTAGGACAACCTTTGTCGACTCAACACCCATATAGGCGGATTGTGCCTTTAAAATGTCATTTAATGCCTTTATAGAAGAAATCTTGTCCTTGTCCTCGCTGCGCATTGAATCAACAATCTCGTTCAATCTGGTTTCAAGCTTCTTTGATTTTTCAAGCAATTCATTTCGCTTATTCTCGACATTTGGCGTGCGGTCAATCCAAAGCTGACGCACCGCAGAAATGAATCTTTTTGCTCCTGTGAAAGTGCTTATCTCTGGCACTTTTTCAAGGATAGTTTGCGGATTATCAAAGCCGTCAAGCATAAGCTTTTCGACCTTGCAAAGAATCCTTATGTCTTCTGTTAGTTCTCGCATATTGCTTGCTTATCAAAGGGGATTAAATAAAAGCCCCCCATTGATTTTTAAACTTTTTATATTCAACTTTTTAGCTTATCTACAAATAAACAATTGAACGATTATTTAATCTCATCAATCAGCAAATCAATTCGAAACTCATTGATTGCGGACAAGACAACAGAATCATCTTCAAGCTGCTTTTCAAACCAATCAAAATAAATAAAAATCAGTTCTTTGTCATACAAATCAATCAATTCTTCTAATGACTCAAACAGCTTATACAGCTTTTTTCAATTACTTTTATATATTTTCATTTTTTCTGGCTTAGGGTAATAAATACCTGTATAGCTGTATATCTCTAAAAATTGATATTCTCTCCCAATCCGACCCGTTCTTCTTTTGTTTCAACCTTTGGAATTGATTCTTCATTCCCCCGAAAAGCCACATTTGCCCAAACCCGAATTGTTGTCTTTCTCCCATTTTCAAGGGTAATCAACTTTTCTCCATCTTTTATGTGTGGAGCAAATCTCAACAAATTCTTTCCGATTTTATCTTTTGAGATAACTGGAAAATGATTTTCAACCGCGTATTTCTGATAATCCTGAAATAAATCTTCCTTTGATATGCAATTGCCTTCGACTTGAACCAATCTGTCTTGAACATAGCTCGCCAGTGGGCTTCCTGACCTATCCATAAGCTTTTTGTTTTCCTCCCAGCTTTTTGCATTTGAAAATCCATTGTTCTTGAATAAACGAGCTAAGCCACTTAAAGCCAGATTTAACAATCCCGACAACTCCCTTTCGCTTGTTAGCCGATTTTTCAGTTCTGGGTCGCGGTTTGCTTCTTCAACAAAGTTGTCCATCGCCACAACCAACCATCGGTCAAAATAAGCGTCATCTTGAAAATCTTTGCTTTTCAGTGTCGGAATTCGATTGCAAGTGAAGGTTAGTTTGGCATAGTTGTAAAAGCTGAAACTGTCTTTAAACTTTCGCTCACCCCTCATCAAGCTCTGCCCGACGAGCATTTTGAAAGTTCCAACATCAGCCAAATCCTTGAAGTCTAAATCGTCATAGATATTGAGCATTTTCCCGTAGAGATTGATTGTGCTGAACCGATTGCCATTCAAGCGATATAAATCCTCATTGCTCGCGTTCTCTCTGCCTATAAATGAAGCCAGAAGGTTTATGAAAGTGCTCTTACCTGTATTTTTGCAACCAGTGAGAATCAAAGCTTTTTTAAAAAGATAATCCCTGTGCAGACAAAAACCAATCCATTCTTCTATCAAGGGAATATCCTCTTGATAAAAAACATCTGAAAAGAATCTCTTAATCACAGGACAATCGGCTTCGGGATTATAGCTGGCTGAAATCTTCGCCAAGAATCTTTTGTCTGGACTGTGCGGAGAGAACTCGCCTGTCCTGATGTTCAAAATCCCATTTGCAACGCATAAAAGATTTTTGTCTTTTTCTTCAAAATTCTCTTGCGATGGCAACAAATCATCTGTTTCAATCTTTAATTTGTCCAGCACTTCTAAAAAGATTCTTTCCTTGTAATCTTCCTGCAAAATCAATTTGACTTTGTTTTTTATAATTCGTTCGGCAATTCCTTGCGTATATATGCCTTTTAAATATATATAAACATCCCCAGCAGGCATTGTGGCGAATCTATCATTCTTTAAAAGCCATTTTAGAATTGCCTCCGTTCCTTCGTTTTTATTTTTTCGGAAAATATCCCTGATTCCGATAACTTCCAATTTTTCTTCCGCACTTAAACTTTCGATTTTTAAAAGTTCTTGCTCAATTTTTTCTCTCTCTCGCTCAATAAAATCATCTTCCATAACCCTTTCCAAGCTTCGGTTTGGGGGTGGAAAGGGTTATCTTCACAACGCCCCCAAGCCGAAACTTTTGTGTTTATTTTAATAAATAGCTTTCGACTTTCGACCTTATTTTTTCTAACCCATTAGCAATAGTTTCGTAGTTGCTCGACTGCTTCTCTAAAAGTTGCACCCGTGAGCTTGCGGACGAGGTCAATAGCGTCAAAACTTTCACCGCAAGAGAAGCAGTAAAAGAATCCACGACTTGAACACATCGAAGCCGTCCTTTCTCGTCCGTCCTTGTGGAAAGGACATTTCAACATTCCGTTCCTCTCGACCTTCAAGCCGCAAATCCTTATTGCACCCTTCGTGTTCTGGCTTGCCCAAGCAATAATGCGGTCATCAATCCTTTTATTTCTTTCATTTTCTTCTTCGACTTCCTTTCGTTTGAAATCCGCAAAAAGGTAATCAATCGATTGTATTTCCGCCATTATTTCCTTGAGGTCAGATTCAAGCCATTCGGAGATATATGTTTCAAGCATTATTCTTCCGCCCTCGCTCATTTTTTTCAATTTGAGCAACAATAAACTTTCGCGAATTTTTTCTTGCAACGCTTTTGATTTCTTCAAAAGCTCAACCTTGCGACTTCGCAAAAAATTCTTCGCCTCTGGAAAAATATCGAGTAATTCTTCTCTTTTCGGCTCTGGGGTTGCTAACTTTTCCAAAATATCAAAGATTTTATTTTTCGAATCTTCCCCCCAAAGGTCAAATCGCTTCTCGTTTTTGCTGTGCCCATAAGCCTTGTTTAGCAATTCCATTTCTGTTGTTGTCATAGTTTTCGTTTTTAGTTTTCTGTGATAATTCGGCCGTTTTTTCTTGGTCATCATCAAAAGCCAAAACATTTTCCATAAATCGGGCAAAATCCACGCGGTTATCTGGGTCGAATTTGATATTTATTTTTGGCTTTGGCTTTTTCATTTTTTTTAAAACAAAAAGGGCTCGGAAATCATAAAAAGGACTGACCTTTTTACGACATCCGAGCCCCTGAAAACCTTTTGAAAGGCGACGCTCCTTGACTAATCAATGGCGATGGTCTTTGGAAGGCAACCTATCGGTTCAACTCATCACGACAGGTTTGCACAAATATTTTTAGATTTTTTCTTTTACTTTTTCTTGCCTGCAGAATTTTTTGGCAAAAATAGAATTTTTCGGAAATAACTGGCTCCCAGAATCAGAAATTTAAAAAAAATCTTGCCACAGGCAAGAAAAAGTAAAAGAAATCCATTTTTCTATTCTTGCCTTATTTTTATTTTAGCAAACCCAAAAACCTTCTTAAAGTGTAAAATTCGAAATGAATAATTAAAATTTTTCTTCGATTTTGTCAAATCTTAGCCGTGATACCACCAAGCTCCAATTGACGCAACGATAAAAAGAATAAAACCAATTAGCAATATAATTCCACCAGCAGAACCCTCTCCTCCTGATACCGCAAATAAAATCCCAACTATGCAAAGAAATCCGCCTATAACTTGCAAACCCTTCCATTGTTTTCCCGTTTTCTCAACGACTGTCGCGGTTGTTCCAACTTCCAATGGACAACCGCAGAAAGGACAAGTTTTGGCTTTATTCGAAACATCTTTTCCGCACTCTGAACATTTTGTAAGCATATTTTTGTTTTGGAAAGCATAAAGCTCCCCACCAGCGATGGCTTTCGCCACCTGTATTCCTTTCGGAATACAACCGTTCAGATGCTCTGACGAGGAGCTTAATGCTCTGAACGGTTTTTATGCCATATCTGTCTTTTTCAAAACAGGGTTAGGCTTATTTATTTTTTAATGACCTTCGTTTTTAATTAATAATTATTTTGAAACAAAGCGAATTCCAGGGAATACTCAAAATTATCCTTACAAGAATCAACAGAAAATAAAGAATGATAAAAGCCCAGGGCACCTTAATCTCTATATGAGTAAATGGAAGGTATGTTTTTGGATTTTCACCTCTATCCAAAGCAGTCCATTCCGTGTCATATAGGGCAAGAGGCAATTTCTTTTCAATAATATGTATCACCTTGAATTTTCCGCTATTTATATTTTTATAAGACCTTATTATTCTATACCAAAAATAACAAATAACTATGCCAGCAAGAGAAAAGATTGTCATTAAATTGAATCTTCCCTCCGATTGAACGACAGAATAACCTAGAAAGGCAAGAATAGCAGAATTTAAGGTTAGGAAAAAATCATTAGTCCTTTGTCTTCTATCACTTATCTTTTCGGCGGAACCAACATAAAGCCTGTATTGGCTCAACAAATGGTCTTGATAATTTCCTTTATAATCTGCCTCTTTTACCTTAAATAAGTCATCTTCAATCATAATCAAATAGAGTTAATAAAATGCGAGATATTGCTCCAGCTCCATTCTACAACTCGCCTGCCGCTCAATTCACTTGGAATTAAACATTGTTTATCAATATACATTCCCATTAAGGGGATTCCTTCTTCTATCGCACATTTCATCTCCCAAAGTGCTCCATCAGCATATCTTGTCTTTGGGCTTATTAAGGCAATAACACCATCGCAACCCTTAATTCTTGCTCGACAATTTGCTTTCCAATTAGAATCCCAAGGTTGCTTAACAGACATGTCAACAAATTCAAAAGGAGAATTCTCATTTTTTGCCTGCCCAGCCAGATATTTACAAGCCCAGCTATCCTCAACCGCAAAGCTTATAAAGATTCTTTTCATAATTTTGTAATTATTTATAAATTATTCTATTCTACCCCCACAAAATTCAAAAGACAAGAATTAGCGTTTCAAAAGCAGAAAAAATTTGACTTATCAAACAAAATAATTATGATATAGGCAGCTATTTAAAAATAAGCGAAAACCCTTGAATTGGAGTATTGCAAATGGCAGGATTACTGCTCACTCTAATGGCTGGCTCATTCGTTTTGGGCGTTATCAGCTTTTGTATAAGAAAAAAATGGCCGCAAGCAAGCTTTATCATCACTGATTCAGCGTTGATTGTCTCGTGGATAGTTTTCTTGATTTTCCTGCACCCACTTATCCACGAAATAGCAAAAGCAACAGCCCAATCCATCGGGAGATGAGAAAAGGAGATTTAAGATGGAATTACACCAAGTTCCAGTTGGAGCGAAATTCATTCCTGCTCCCAGTGCAACGGATATATCTTGTGGCACAGTATGGGTGCCAAAATATCCCGTCTTCATAATGTTGCAACTAAACCATGTTGTGAACATCAAGACAGGAGAAACTCATCGGATTGAACCCGACCAAGACGAAACCGAAGTAGATGGATTTCGGCTCCATACTCACCTTCCAGTTATTCAAGTGGAAATTTGAGCCTTTCCCATATAAAATGCCCTGCGATAATATCAATGGGCTTTTCTTATTAAATTAAAGGGCTATCACAAAATAGCCCTCTTGGCTCTCAGTCAAGGCATTACTGTTTAAGAAACTACGCCAAGAAAATATCCCTTACCTGAACAGTCTTTTTGCATTTAGGGCAAACGCAGGATTGCGAACTATCGTTTCGGTTTGCCAAGTTTGTGTTTTCATTTCCGCAGTTTGGACATTCCCAAATAAATTCTCCGCAATCGTGGCTGGTTAATTTCCCTTTAACAGACTTTGTCTCCAAGAGAGCTGAACGAACCTGTTGACCGTGGCTTGGGCCGCACATAGCTTTCTCCTTTCTCTAAAGTTGCCTTAACATAAAAGCCCTTCCTCGTTGGGAAGGGATTATGTTAAAAAATAGAAAATTAGCACAATCCTTTCCCAATAGGAACAGAATTGTGATGATGTTTATTCAATCTTTTTAAAATCAACTTATATCCTCCCCTTCCGTCATTAAGCCATTTGGAAATACGGGCAATAGTTGTGGAGCTTAAACCCGTTGTTTTTTCAATAGAAGAATAAGGTATTTGGTTATATAGCATTTCGGCTACTTTCCATCTTTCTGAAAATTCAACAAGCTCCCCTTCGGTCAAAAGGTCTCGGAAGAATCTCTTTGCCTCATTTAGACTCTTTAAAACAAGAATGGCTCTATAAAGATTTGTAATTTGTTTATTATTCAATTTCATAATCACTTTACTCAAGTAAAGTATATTCTTTTTATTCTCTTGTGTCAACAGTAAAAATCATTTAGAACCCTGCTTAAATTGTTTAATTGGACAACCATTGACTTTAATTGTGTAATATGATACCATTGAAGCAGTTAGATTGGATGTTCCAATCCTCTCAAAACATAAATCAATAAGGAGGTAAAGAAATGGAAGAATACAGATTTTCCATAGATGTTCACCCGCTCTCAACAGATATTCATATTGCCCTCAAAAACAGAGGAGAGCTCACATCGGAAGAGCAACAGAGAATAAGTGATAGCCTGAGCAAGGCTATCAGAGAAGCTCTCGGAAATCAGGGGTCAGGTGAAACCAACTTTTGGAAGGAGTAAGGCAATGAACATTATCATTATTCTGTCTCGCATTCTTCAAGTAGCTGCCCTTATCGGGTTCGTCATCGGTGTTTTCTTCACAAAACCTTTCAGGAGGAGTCTGGTAGTCATCGGAGCGTCTGGTTTCTGCCTTTTGGCAAGTGTTGTCATTTCATACTTCGACAACAGCACGAAGGCAGGGTTAGAGGCACTGGGATTTACCTTAGCCCTTATGGGGATGTCCTGGTTCATCGGCAGTTTACTGGTGATTCTCAAGTATAAGCTGGAAATTAACCTGAGGAATGTTGCCATTGCGAGCGTGCCTTCGGCACTCATCATCGCAGCAGGAATTATGGCCTTCATTTGCTCAAAATGACAACTACCTCCAATCCTGCAAGGCAAAGCCCCTGAAAGCTATTCGTAGCTAACAGGGGCTTCTTTTTTATTATTATTTGACAACAAACCCATATTTTGCTAAATTATAAATAAACTATCTCAAAAACCATTGTTCTTTTAGGAAGATGTAAAATGGACAAAAAACCCGAAAACCCCGAAAGACCGAAGCCAATCGCAACTATTCCCGCCGAAGACCTATTCCCAAAGGGTAAGGAATTGGAGAAGCTTAACGAGAAGCTTCGGGAGGCGGGTCGCCCGCCCTCTATGAAATCTATGTTGGAGATAGACCGCACAGGGTAACATTCTACATCACAGACAGACAAGCTCAAAGCCCCTGAAAGCTATTCGTAGCTAACAGGGGCTTCTTTTTTTACTCAAAGATTTCTAGGTTATTTTTTCAATTTAATAATTACCGAAAACTCTATTTTCGCAAGTATCAAGTGTGTTTGATTTCAATCACGTCGCCATCTTGCACAATATATTCTTTGCCTTCGGTGCGAATCAGGCCTTTTTCGCGAGCTTGCGAAAACCCTCCGGCTTTAATTAAATCCAGCCAGTTAATTACTTCGGCGCGAATAAAGTTTTTCTCAAAATCGCTATGAATGACTCCCCCGGCCTGCGGGGCTTTTTTATTTTTCTCCAAAGTCCAAGCCCTCGTTTCATCGGGCCCAGTAGTCAAAAAAGTTATAAGCCCTAAAATCTCGTAGGCTTTTTTTATTAAAATATCAAGTTCAGAATCTTCCGGAAATCCCAGTTCTTTTCTTTCTTCTTTATTTAAGCCCGCCGCCTCGAACTCACTTAAAACATCTACAATCAAAAAGGGCCAATTATTCAAATTAAATTCAGCAATAATTTCTTTAGGCACCTCTTCGTCTTTTCCATTCAATAAATAAAGCCTTGGTTTGGCAGTCAAAAGCTGGAATTGTTTTAATATTTTTAATTCTTCTTCATCAAAATTCTGCCCGTATAAAAGTTTGCCTTCATCGAGATATTGCTTTGCTTTGCTCACCGCTTCAAACTCTTTGCCCTGGATTTTACTTGCTAACCTTTTTTCCAAAGTCTCCAAATCTTTCAAAATAAGCTCTGTATCCAAAATTTCTTTTTCTGACAACGGGTCGATTTTATTTTGCGTATTTACAACATCTTTATTTAGGAAGGCGCGCAAAACATAAACAATAGCATCTGTTTCGCGGATGTTTGCTAAAAATTTATTCCCCAGCCCTTCGCCTTTGTTCGCTCCTTTTACTAAACCGGCAATGTCCCAAAATTCTATCGTAGTATAAATTTTTTTAGCCGAGTGCGTCAGCTCCGCAAGCTTCTCCACCCTTTCGTCGGGTACAGCAACAACACCCAGATTAGGGTCTATCGTGCAGAAAGGATAATTTGCAATATCCACCTGCTTTTTTGTAATTGTCTGAAACAGGGTTGACTTCCCCACATTCGGCAACCCCACAATTCCTATCGACAATGGCATAATGTTTTAGAATTATTCACAATTTTTAATATTGACTTAATTTCCTAATAATTATAATATCAAGGCGTAATCGAAAGATTACCTTGCCCGTGGATACGGGATTGAGATCCGCAAGTCTCGCTGTCAAAGCGGGATTTTTGCTTTTTGAAAGTAATTAGAGATTTTATATCTTGAGCATTTACAAATAGGCCATTTCCCACTGCTTCTTTTAGGCTATGTTGAATAAGGCCGCCCTTCACTAAAATAATCTTTTTATTTTGTTTTCTTAAATAAAATATTAGCCGAGCAAAATCAGAATCGCTGGAGAATAAACAAAATGTATCATAATTTCTCAATAACCTTATGGCATCAACACAAATCTCTACGTCAAAATTGCATTTTGGAATACGAATAAAACTACCTTCTTTGTCTTTATTTATTTTGCGAGTATTTGATTTTAGTTCTTCTTCAGCAACATAATGCTTTATATTTTGTATCGGTTTTGTAATTGTATTATCAAAAAAATCACGAGATTTATCTAAAAATCCAATTGATTTTGCGCTCTGCGCCTCAAATCCAAAATAAAAACGGCTACGATCCGAAAACGAATGCGCGAAATTTCCTAACTTTTCCAAGCTTACCACTAATTTTTCACCTTGCAAAAGTAAATTTTCATCGCAATCCCTTTCATCTTTTTCATACCAATAATTAACATTGCCAAAATCAACAAAAGAATAAACCTTTCCGAGTTCAGTTCTGTTAATCCTTAAATTTTGAAGCTTCAAATCATTAAAATCCATAAACTTATTCTAAACTGAAATTAGCCTATTTTCAACTTGACCATTTTAATCATTAGAGGTATGATATAACATTGTTTAGCATAGTACCCTGTCAACCGAATACCAATACAAAGGAGAGTTTATGAATAGTGCCAAAGAATGCATTGAGCAATTCTGCGCCAATTCTGACGCAGGAGGCGACAAAGTTCGGGGGTTCCAGAGAGCAATTTCTGAGTGCCCTGTTTCGGAGGTTATAGAAGAATACGTACGTTTCTACAACAAGTCAGGCCGCCAAGTGTGGAATTGGCATTTCTGGTGGATTTTCTCGGGCTTCCCTCTGCCAAACCAACTGGAGTTAATCGAGAAAGCCGTAGATACTGCCGCTGAAGACAGAACTGCTTTTGATAACCGAATACTCAGTGAAAGAAGACTGATTGAATTGCTCAGCTTTCCGAAAAATTCCGAACACAAATCATTGTTCCAAATGCTTAAATACGGATGGGATTACTACATGTATATTTGCAAACCATCCGCAGAAAGCGTAGCCAACTACTTGTCCGGACTCGTTGGGGATATAAGGAGTTTGATAGGGCAACCTCGAAGCGGAAGAATGGACGGCTACAAGTTTAGCGTTGACGTTTTCCTGAGCAAGCCCCATGACAGAGGAGCTGAGGCAACTAGATTAATGGTTGCCGTAGGAAATGCAATTGAAAGCGTACTTGGAAGAGCAGATAGCGGAATTGTAATTATAAATTCCCCCTCACCAGAATCTGCGCTACAAGAACTTCAGAGAAAGGAGGAGGAACAAATATGATGTCGTCACCACCGTTTCCGCATATACAAAAAGAACAGGAACGTGGGTGGAGGGAATTCTCTGAATCCTTTCTCTACAAATTCATAACCCAGGGATAATGTTATTGCATTTTCCATTGTTGACGCATTTATTCTTGTAGCCGTCTGTGTGCACTTGGCTACACACAAATGCCAGTCCTGTCTGACACAAAGGCTCCCAAGCAGAAATGCTTGCAGGAGCCTTCTTTTTTTTACGTTTATTTGTTCGCCAATAAAGCGAAATTTAGGAAATATTCTTTTAAGGTTTTTGTAGAAACTTTATATTTATTTTTATCTAAAAACAAATCGCAGATTACTTCCCGTAGCCGAAATAATTCCCTGCTTTTTCTTTGGACTATCGTTAAATCAAGCAATTCTAAAACCCTCCAGAGAGAATTTTTCTTTTCTTCTTCATCCCCAACTTCAGCCCAATGGATAACCCTGTTAATTTCACTTCCGATATTCCCCATCTGAACCGCAAAAGATAGCTTCCCCCATTTTTCGGCATTCATTCGATTAATTTATTTACAATTTTTTTAATTTTATTCCTGATTTCTTCGCTTTCAACATATAAAGTCCGGTTATTTGCCAGCGGTTTTATATTTATTAAAGAATCAAACACAATCCAATCTTTTTTATCCCTTTCTGGGTAGATATTTATCCCCCAAACATTTTGAGGGTTAGACCCTTCTTTTTCTATCAATAATTCATCGGCATCCGAGTGCAGCTCTCCGCCAACAGCCATTATTTCTTTTTCGATATCCACCGCCGCCTTAACCATACTCCCGAATTGCTCTCTCGCCATCTTCTTCACTTCATCTATTAAAATCTTTTCCTTTATAATTTTTATCTCCATACTATCTAAAGCATATAAAATTTCCTCTCTTTAGTCAAAAAAACAACGAGGTCCGACCTCGTTGCAAAAAAGCGGAAGTCTTTCTTCCGCTTTTTGTTTTTCTTAAGGTATAATCAAGGCGCCGTTAAGATAAAGCTTTCTGACTATCGGAAGGTCGCTGTCCGCAAAAACAAGAGTTACCGAACAGTCCTCCAAATCCTTTTCTATTTTCAAAACAGAAGCTGGATTTTCAGACATCATCCTTACTATATCTTGCCGGTTAAAGCCAATATGAACCAATATCTGGAAGGCTTTAAGCGCCGAAATAGCTCCGCTTGTTACTATAACCGTATTTTGAGGCCCCCGCAGTTCTATCTGCTTTTCCAAGGCGCTCGGAGAAATCAAACCTATGGAAGCGTCGACTATCTCAAATTCCCCCACTGTTTCCGAGGCTCCATGGGAAATTATTTTTACCAGCTTCCCCAAATTCCCAAGCTTTTCAACAAATCCCAGCTCCAATTGCTCCGGCGACTTTAGAAAAACTCCCGGAATCGAACTGGCTATATATCTGCTGATAATCCTGGCATCTGAAATCGATTTCAGAATATGAATAAATATTTCTTCGTTATCGACTTCTACAGCCGGGCACCACTTAACAACTCCGTTGTTCCATGCCGCCTCGCACATTCGAAAGATTCCATGCGGAGTCAAATCCTGGCAGCAATCAATTCTCAAATCCACAAATCCTCTCATCTCCAAAGTTTCCATTTTGCGCCTCTCTTTCTTTTTTAAAGTACAAAATGATTCATCCAATTGAATCAATCTTTTCCAGGTCTGTTTCAGAAAGCTTAAAGTTCAAGCTTTCTATATTTTCTTTCAGATGATTTTTTTCGGAGGGGCCGGCAATTACCGCCCTCCCTTCCTGCAGGTGCCAACACAAGATTGCCTGCGCGGAAGAAATAGAATATTTTTTTGCAATTTCCTTTATAATTTGAATATTTAAATCCTGCCCTTGGCCAAAAGGCGAGCAGGCAGTCACTGTAATATTTTTAACTCTGCAAAATTCCTGCAGATTTTTTTCATTTAAACTTGGATGCAATTCAATTTGAAGATTATTAATCTCAAATCCTTTCCCTAAAATATCATTTAATTTATCAAAATTTACCCCCCAAAGCCCAATTGCGCGGATTTCTCCAAGCCTTTTAAGCTGGCTAAAATATTCCAGATTATTTTCATCGGCAATAGAAAGGTCTAAATAATCCGTCTCCAAAACCTGAAGATATTTTTCAAAATCAAATCCGCATTTAGCGGCAAGAAAAAGGTTTTCCCTTGGAATTTCACTCTCTTTTATCGCTTTAGAAATTTTAAAGCAATCTTCAAGGCTTGAAATATTAAAATGCCTATAGCCCAAACCCAAAGCATCCTCGATAAATTCAAAACTTCCCAAGCCCAACATTGGAATTACCGTTTCAGCGTTAAGTTTAAAAGAGGGAACGTTTTCTTGTTTTATCACAAGGCTATCCTATCGCAACGCAGATAAAAATTTAGTTAAACTTCATCATCTTCTGCGCGGCTTCCATTTGAATCTGCCTCATCGCTTCATTCACGCAATCTTTCACAATCGTTGCCTGCCGGCTTATATCCAAATTTGGATTCAGCTGGATTTCATCAACCTGAAGATTTCCCCTCACCGTCACTTTCACTCCTTCTTTTTCAACGGTTTTAGTTTGCTTATCCAGCTCACTTTTCAACTGGCGAATTTGATTTAATTGTTTTAATTTATCAAACATAGTTTTTGCAAACGATATAAAATTCTTTACTGCTTCTGAAAACGGCCTTCGGCCTCACTCTCTTCACTATCTTAAAAATTTTTTCAAGCTCTTTCAAGAAAACATCCGCTTCGGCCGATTCAAAAATTTTGCAGACAAAATTTCCATTTTCTTTCAAAACTTTTTTAGCAATTTCAAAAGCCTTTTCAGAAAGCTCAAGCGAAATTCCAGAATCAAGAAGTTTTACTCCCGTAGTTTTTGGCGACAAGTCGGCAACAATTGCATCAAACTTCCTTTCGCCCAAAATTTGGAAAATATCTTCATCTTCAATGCTTTTTTTATGGAACTTTATATTCTTAATTTCCGGAATTTTAACATCTTCTATATCAAAGCCAATAACTTCTCCCGCCCCACCTATTTTTTCCGAAATATATAAAAGCCATGAGCCGGGCGCTGCTCCCAAATCCAAAACCCTATCCCCTTTTTTTAAAATTTCAAAATCTCGGTCAATTTCTTTCAATTTATAAACCGATCGGGCAGGATATCCTTCTTTTTGCGCTTTTTTTGTAAAATACTCTTCTTTTCTATCTTTTCGATACATGCCTGCGGAAATTTATTTTTAGTGAAAAGATTTTATCAGAAGCGAATATTTTGGAAGCAATATAAACAAATGCCAAAAAGAAAACTGCCATATAAGCAATTCCATACCAAACCTTTTCCGAATGCCCCAATAAAATATTTGAAGCCGCCAAAAAAGGATGCGCAAAAGGGATGGCATAAATTGCCAGCCTTGCCAAATTCGGAAGGGCTGAAATATTTAAAAACATGGTCAAAAAATAAGGTATTAAAATAAGCACCATAAGAGGAGCCACCGCTCCTTGCGCGCTTTTTACATCTTGAGTAAACGACCCCAAAATAATTGCCATCGCCAATGCTGTCAAAATGCCAAAAAATAAAGAAATTCCCAATAAAATATAATCTCCCGGGCCAAAAACCAGCCCAAGCTGGCTCATTGCCGGAACAACAGCCCCTGTTTGAGACAACTGATTTCCGGTTAATCCATTAATATAATAACTCATTCCAATAAGATATACCGCCACCGCAATCAAAGCCACAATTCCTGCTCCCAGCAATTTGGAAGCCACAATATATTGCCGATTAACAGGTGAAGAAAGCAAAGTTTCCAAGGTTTTATTTTCTTTTTCCGAAGCTACCGAAACCACTATAAATTGCGAAGCCATTATAATTACAAGGGTTAAAATAATAGGAATAAAAATTGTCTGCGAGTTTATAAACCCCGAAACCTGCTGAACGCTTACATTCGCCTCCTTATTGCCTATTTTTACAAAATCATTTGTTTGAACCAAGTTTTTCTGCCCGCTCAAAATCCGGTTTGCCGAAGCCAAAGCTCCTCCGATTATAGAGTTTGAAACATTTCCTGCCATAGAAAAATTATCTATAATTGAATGAAACTCCACCTTCTGCGGAATTGAATCGTTTAAGCCCTTTTCAAATCCAGAAGGAATAATCAAAACGGCTTTCGGGTTTTGGCTTGAATCAACTATTTCCAGATTATTTTGTTTCAAAATATCAATAAATTTTGCAGAAGTCTGCGTATTATCAAAATCAACAACTTGCACGGGCTGGGCCGTTTGGTTTTTCGTCATTTCTTTGCCAACTGCTTTCCCAATAAAAATAAACATTAAAACTACCGCCAATAAAGGAATGATCATTTGCGGGGTCAGTAATTCCTGAATTTCTTTTTTAGTTAAAATAAAAAGTTTTTTCATTTGTTTAATGCCACAAATACTTCTTCCAAATTTCGGGAGTTGTATTTATTTTTTAAATCAGCAGGCGCGCCGATTTCATGAATTTTACCATTGGAAATAATCCCCACTTTTTCAGATAAAAACTCAATTTCGAGCATATTGTGCGAAGAAAGCAAAACAGCCATTCCTTGTTTGGCTAAACCTTGAATTGTTTTTCTTATTTCCATTGCATTTAAAATATCCAGCCCGCTTGTTGGCTCATCCAAAATTGCTAACTTCGGCCTTATCATCACTGTTCTTGCAAGCATAAGTTTGCGCACCATGCCTTTGCTGTAAGTTTTTGCCTTATCATTAAGCCGATTTCCCAATCTCGCAATCTCCTTTGCAAATTCAACATATTCTTTTTGCTTTTGGCTATTGTCAGAATACAAAGCCGCCATAAATTTCAAATATTGCAGCCCCGATAAATTCTTGTAGGCTCCGGCTTCCTCCGGCAAATAACTTATTATCTGCCTCACCTTATCGGCTTCTTTTTTAACATCAAATCCGTAAATTTTGGCTTCTCCTTCAGTCAGGCTCAAAACAGTTGCTAAAATTTTAAGGGTTGTCGATTTTCCGGCTCCATTCGGTCCAATTAAAGCAAAAATTTCATTTTCTTTAACTTCAAAACTTATGCCGTCCACAGCCCGGGTTTCTTTATACTGCTTAACTAAATTTTTTACTTCAACCGCCAACATAACATTTTTAAAATAAATCCCACCTTTCTCTTTTTAGCTTTTTTATTTTCTCCTCCCTTTCTTTATTATTATATTTTTTAGAATGGCGTATTCCCGCCGCCTTCCAAACTCTCGGCGCACCTGCCTTCCTCGCCACATCTTTATAATAAATCTTTTCCTTAAAATCCATATCTTAATTATACTTATTTTGGGCAAAGAAAAAAGCCCTACCGGAGTAGGGCTATAGAAAGTTCTTGAAGAGCGTGACTTGACGTTTTGGTGGATTTTCCCCGAGGGACTCGGCTTTCAGCCTTGGCAAAAAATCACAAGGAAAATCATTTTCTTAGGACACCTCGCCCAACAGAAGTTTCATCGCAGGCCGTAAATTTTCGAACCCTTCCAGTGCCGTGTCCGTAGTTCCAGAAAGGCCCGGCAAGTTCTAGCCCGCGACAGGCTTCGCAACTCTATGCTGGCTTGCCTCCGCCATTCTTCTGCAAACTTTCGCGTGGCTCTTTCCTCTTTGTCTAGTTGCACGCTCTTCAATGAACTGGCCTAAGTATACCATATGCATTATTCCTGTCAATCTGGGAGAGGCGAAGCCTCTCCCAATCACACTTTGAGAAATAAAAAATGGAGGGGGCTCTTTGGGCTTGTGTTCACGTAGAAAACGTTGCATCGGTAGACATACGCATATAACACTCCCGCAGAACTCCCTCCTTAAACAATGTGAATTCGCCTGCTTTTTACCAAAACAAAAAAGCAGTGTCAATCCCTGTTTCGAGGGCCAATAAAAAAGAGCCTTCAACAACCTTGTCTTAGGCTCTCCAATTTTGGGAGAGGCGAAGCCTCTCCCAACCGTGAGAAAGATTACCTTCTTCTGCCTATGATCCTACTCAACATCGCCTCGGCAAGAAGACAGTTCAGAGCTTCACCACAGAAATCTTCCTCGAAGGTTACCACCTGCCAGCCTTGACGCACAGCAATGTTGTGACCGATGACAGTCGGAAACTCGTGCTTGACTGCGGACCAGAAGATGACATCCACCAGTTCGATCTTATTCGAAAGAAGTTCTTTCTTCTGCTGGTGTTCACGATTCTCTTCCGGTGCGATATTACGAAAGTCCCCCACTTCGGCCAGCCGAGCGAATACCTTCTTATTGAAGGCATCCACCTTCTTCCCGTACTCTTCGCGGAGAAGGAACAGCCTTTTCAGGTCATCGGACATAACTCCAACAATCTTGTCGCCTTCTTCCGGAGCGGCTTCTGGTCCGTTCTGGCCATCCAACTGAATGGCTTCCACTTCATCCAACAGACTCTTCAGAAACATAGTGCCTCCTAACAACTTCGGCTTATTCAATTAAAGGGTCTGACAATCAAACCCATATGTGCTAATTTAGCTTATATCACAAAAATTTAATTCTTGTCAATATTTGAAAAGAAAAAAGAGCCTTCAACAACCTTGTCTTAGGCTCTCCAACCGTTCACTGGCAGTTTTGGCAGCTTGCCACTATGTCCAGCAACTGATCATGAATTAAACCATTGCTCACTATCCATCCTTCCACTTTATTGTCCGGCCCATATCGCAGAGATTTGCCGTGGATGTCCGTCGCCTCTCCCCCCGCGCCTTCCGCAATCAATTGTATAGCGGCGATTTCCCAAATGTGCTTCCATGGAAAAATAATTCCATCTATTTTTCCTGAAGCAAGCAATCCCCCAAAATACGCAACAGCCAAAGGATTACTGCAAGTTGCATGAAGCTGTTTTAACTTCCACTCTACTTCATGCAGGCGAAAATCAGTATCTTCTCTCCAAAAAACGCCAAGTTGAGCCCCGCTAACAGTATTCCTCCAGGAAACATGAACCGATTTATTTTTGTTCAGGAGCGTTCCTCCTCCTCTTTTGCAATGCCACATCCTGTCCAAAAAGGGGTCGTAAATAACAGCAAGAACAGGCAATTCCATTTCATTGTCTATCAACGCCGCGCAAAAAGTTGAAATTGGCTCTTCCAAAGAAAAAGGAATTGTCCCGTCTACGGGGTCAACCGCCAATTTCCACTTAGCTCCCCCAACATTTCTCTCGCTTTCTTCGCCCAAAACCTCAACGTTAGGATAATATACTCTGGTCATATTTATGACCATTTCATTTATTTCCTCGTCTGTTTTGAGCACCGGCGTCCTGTCGGACTTAATTTTCGGCCGCAGAAGAGGGTTCCTGAAATCCCGGCGCATTATTCCTCCGGCCGCAGAAGCCAGCTCACACAAAAACTTTTCATCCGGGCAACTTTTATCCACAAAGCACCTCTCTTTCGAAAAATAGTATGGTTTTTTGTTTACGAACTGCCTTCAGTTAACCATTAATTTTCGCATCTGGCAATATGGGCAAGCAGAATCCTGGCAAAATCTATTCCAAAAATTAAGGTTTATTATTTCATTTGAAACCTGAATAATTTTTTCTTTTAGCTGTTCGGCATCTTCTTTTCTTATTTCAAATTTTTCTTTCCTATAATTTCCTTTTTCATCCGGCTCAACAAAATCTATTTCTCCCGAAACCATCTTAAATTTCTGGCTTTTATAATTGTCTAAAAGCAATTTATAAAAAACAAGCTGGCGAAAATAATTTTCTTTATGTTTTCTCTTTCCCGTTTTATAATCCACCACATTTGCGCTGTTCGCCGAGTCCAGAATCTCTATTTTATCCAATTTTCCATTTATAACTATCCCTTGGCCCAAATCAACTCCTCTAATATTATATTCAAAAAAAGCATTTCTATTCCACAAAGAAGAATATTTTTCAAAATATCCCGAAAGCGCCTTTTTCCCCTTTTCAAGCATTTCCAAATATTGGCTTTCTGCCAATGGCTGGCTATTCAAAGCCTTGCAAAATTTGCTTATCAAAAAATCTTTATCCATTTTTTCAGACTCAAAAAAGTTTTTCAAAGCCGCATGGATTGCCGTTCCCAGCATTAAATGTTTGTTTGGCGCTTCAGGAATGCGGATTAAGTTTCGGTAAAAATATTTCCAAGGGCATTCCAAATAATTATTCAAGGCTGTTGCCGAAAGCCCGTATTTAAAAAATAGTTCGTTTAAAAATCCTTTTTCTTTTATCTCTTTTCCAACCAAAGGCGAAGAAAATTCCAAAGCAAAATCAGGTTCCTCGTTAATTTCTTTTTTATCAAAATACTTTTCATCTATTTCAAGTATATATTTTGAAGGCAAGCCGCTGCAAGAAACAATCAATTTTTCCCGGGCTCTGGTCAAAGCAACATAAAAAAGATTCCTGTCGTCATCTTCCTCATCGTCAAGCAAAGGCAGCTTAATATATTTTTTTATTTTCTTTTTTCCCCATTTTTCGCCGGCATTTACAATATAAACGCGGTCGAACTCAAGCCCTTTCGATTTGTGGGCAGTCATAAGGCGAACCTTTCCGTGCTCTGGAATAATTTCCGTTTTTACAAAAATATTCTGTTCTTGCAAAACATCTAAATAATTAAAAAAGTCATTCAAGGTATAATTTTTGTTTTTTAAAACCAAGTCTTTCAACCGGTTAAAAAAAGAATGCAGCTTTTTAATTTTTTCGCTTGCCTTAGGCAAAGAAAGCAAATAATTTAAAAATCCTGATTCGCGAACAATTTCTTCAAAAATCCTTATGGGATTTTCATTTAGAGAACTTTTTTTCCATTTCGAAAGATTTTCATATATCCTATAAATATTTTCAGGGGATTTTCTTTCTTTTATAATTCCGTATGGGTCCCGGGAAATTTCATAAATATCATAGGCCGGAATATTCAAAAAGTTCAAATGCAGCATTTGAATAAATTCCGCAGGCGAGCCGAAATTTTGAATGGTTTTTAAGATTATAAAAAATTTCTTTATATCTTCGTCTTCCATTGAATTCTGGTCCGATTCAACTGTGTGCGGTATGCCTTTTTTTTCAAGCATTCTGGCAATGGGCCCGGCTTCTTTATTTTCCCGGTACAAAATCGCAATTTCTTCGTTCAAATGTTCTGAAATATCTTTGGCTAAATAAAAAAGCTCTTCATCGGAGTTTTGAAAAATTCTCAAACAAACTGGCGACTCTTTTCTTTCCGATTTGGCAATTAAGTTTGTTTTTGCCGCATCCAGAATCATTTGGGAAGACCTGTAGTTAGATTTTAAATGGATTATTTTCGGCTCAAAAAGATTTTTGAAATAATTAAAATTTTCAAGTGAAGCGCCTTGAAAGCGGTAAATTGCTTGTTTTTCGTCGCCCACAATAAATAAATTCGGGCTTTCAAAATAGCTTGCCAGCAATTCCAAAATTTTGTTTTGAGCATTGTTTGTATCCTGATGCTCATCTACCAAAATATACTGGTATTTTTCCTGCAAAATCAAAAGAAGGCCTTTATTCGCCTCCAAAGTTCTGGCAGTTTCCATTATCATATCTCCATAATCGTAAAAACGATTTTTCCTAAGCTCTTCCTGATATTCTTTATAAATTTCTGCCAGTTCCATATTCCTATTAAGTTGTTTTTCCTCCTCGACCAAAGAAACCTTTTTCTGATATTCTTCCGGGCAAATCCCTTCCCTCTTCAAATGATTTATCGAGCTTATTATTGATTTTAAATAAAAATAGTTGTTCCCAAAGGGCTTTAAATATTTCAGCTGCTTTTCGTCAATAATTTTCTGCAAAATTTGAACTTGCTCCACTTCAGATATATTATTAGCTCCGATTACCGTCGGAAATTCGTCGGGATATTCTTTTATAATCTTATTGCAAAATCCATGGAAAGTTGAAATTTCCACCCCGTAAGCCGCCGAGCCGATAATTTTCACCAGCTTTTTTCTCATCGAAGCCGCTCCCGATTCGGTAAATGTTAAAGCCAAAATGCTTTCCGGCTCCGTGTCGGTTTTAGCTAAAATATTCGCGATGCGCATAGAAAGCAAGTGGGTTTTCCCCGTTCCCGGCCCGGCAACAACCATTACCGGCCCCTCAATGGCATCAACCGCCTCCCTCTGCTCCAAATTCAATTGTTTATAGTAATTTTCAAACGTCTCGGTGGTCATGTTTCTGCCAGCTGAAGAATCTGTCTGAAAACCAGCTCCATCTTCGCCGGATTCTTCGGCTTTTTTCCAGGATAGCTAATCCAAGCAATATAAGCAAACATGGCCAGAAAATCGACCAAAAGTCTCCCGAAATTAATCCGGTATTTTTAAGCAGAAAAACCGCTCCGATTATAATAAGTATCCCCGCAATCATCATAAATTTATTCTAAAATAATATATTTATCACAATTGTGAAAAATCTATTATATGCGTTAAGCTTAGCTTAACGCATATGTTCAACACTCGATGTTGAACATTATTATTTGGGAGAGGCGAAGCCTCTCCCAAGAAGTTTTTAACTTATTTTGTTCAAGTCGCCATTGACAACGATATCGGTCATTGCTTTAATTTCATCAACATACGAAACGTCCTCGGGTATGGGATTCATTAAGAATACTTTTTTGTCATTCACATGAGCAAAGCCCATCTCCATTAAAGTATTTCCACCAATATAATTCTTGATTCCTTTTTTGTCGTAATTTAATACCAAAATGGCATCACTATTTTCAATTGCATTGTGATACCATTTTATATATCCGTATTTTACTTTTGCCTCTGCGCCTTCTTTAATCTCCATGCCTTCATAATCTTTATGGATAATCGGCTCATGCCCCAAACTTAATAGTTTATTTTTAATTTGAACCATCTCCTTCCTAAACGCGCTGCTTCCGCAAATTGTTATTTTCATATTTGTCCATTATTTTTCAAAAACTTAGCGAAAATCAAGCTGGCGCAAACAGATTCGGCAAGCATGCTTAAATACCAGCTTAAAACCATAAGCAAAGAAATGGGGAAGGTGCTATAAGAAATAAGCATGCCGGGGAAAGAAAAAATCCAGATAGCCAAAGTGAATTTCCACCAGTTTAAATTCAGCTTTTTCCAAAACCAAGTTAAAATAATTCCCAAGATAAAGGGGTGCAGAAACATCAGGGACATTAAGGGGTCAGACCACGGCCTGAAAACCGGGTTTCCCGCATATTCCTGCTGCACGGGAGCAATCAAATTGAAAACAAAACTAAAAACATAATTGGCGACAAACATTACCAGTCCCGCCAAAAGCCCGATTAAAATTATTTTCTTCATATATCCTTATTTTAACAAACTAAGAATATATTTTCTAGCCTTAAATTGCTCTTCCAGCGAATTTTCCAGCTCCAAAGCCGTAAAATCCGAGAAATATTTTAAAGGATATTTTTTTAAATAATCAAATTCGGAAAGTTTTTCAAAAGAATGCTTGTCATAACGGCTATAATTTCTGTCGTCCAAGCGCACCTTCTTTCCTATGGCGCTTATGTGATTGCAGCCAATTTTGAATTTATCTAAAACTTTCAAATTATGTTTATATTTTTCCGGCTCCATAAGGCGGTCATTTTCAAGATGGGCAAAATCAAGGCAAATTCCTGAAAAATTTTCCAATTCTTTTTCATCAAGAGGAAAATAAATATTTTCTATAAAAATCTTATCTGTATATCTTGAATAATCGTAAACTATCGGAAACTCCGAATAGCTATGCAGATTAAAAACCTGCGTTTTATGCTTTTCGGTTAAATAATCCAGCTCCCAAATTTCCATATCGGTTCTCAAATGGACAAACGGAGCTTCAATCTCTTCCGCCAATTCATAAAAATCTTTTCTTTGTTCAAGATTTAAACAAGTTAAAAAGAAACAAGCCTTTTTCAGGCCCAGTTTCTTAGCTTCTTTTATTTTTTCTTTCCAATCCGACCCTCTAGTGGTTGTTATTGCCGGTAAAATCTCCATTATTTATTCTTATCATATTTGCGGTATAACTTCCATCTGAATTGGCAGAGCCAGTTATCATAACCTGCATTCCCGCCGCCAAATCGCTTTTAGTTCCCTGCGCGGATTTTTGCACAGAAGTTGAATCGGAATAAAAAACAATTTTCGAGCTTCCGTCGGGCTGCTGCACGGTCATGCTTTGGTTGTCTATTTTTGTAATCTGGCCGGCAACGCCGTTGCCCATCTGAACCCTCTGCCTATTGTTTCCATTTGTCTGAAAAGCTTGGAAAAACTGCCCCCCCCGCTTGGGAATCTTGCTTTGAGAATAAGCATATCCCCCGTAAAAAGAACTGGCGCAACCTAAAACCAGAATCGCTGCAAACATGATGTATATTTTTTTCATATATTTTTATTTTATTCGTACCTCAATGCTTCGATGGGATTTAGTTTTGCCGCCCGCGTAGCCGGGTAATAGCCAAAACAAATTCCAATCGCCGCCGAAACTCCGAAAGACAATAAAATTGAAGAAATTGAAACGCTGGTGCGTATATTTGCAAAATGGGAAATTAATAAAGAAATAAGCCAGCCCAAAATCACTCCGAAAATCCCTCCCAAAAAAGTGAGAGCCACAGCCTCCACTAAAAATTGGAACGAAATATCTTTTCTTTTGGCTCCAATGGCTTTTCGCAAACCGATTTCGCGGGTTCTTTCAGTCACCGTTGTAAGCATCATATTCATAATACCGATGCCGCCCACAAGCAAAGAAATTCCGGCAATCGCGGCGAGCAAAATTGTAAAAGTGCCGGTTACCGACGAAGCCGCATTCACAATATCCGCCTGGTTCATAACCGAAAAATCCGCCGCTGTCGGGTCTGAAATATTATGCCTTTGCAGCAAAAGGCTTGTTGTCTGTTCCTGAACGTCTGCCATTGAATTTTCATCTTTGGCTTGAATATTTATCGCGCTTACATAATTGTTTCCGCTTAAAAAAGTCTGGGCGGTGGTCAAAGGAATATAAATCATGTCGTCCTGGCTGCCAAAACCCGTTCCTCCTTTTGCCTGGGTCACCCCGATAACCGTAAAATTCATTCCATTTATTCGTATTTTCTGCCCCGTCGGGTCAACTCCTTCGCCAAATAAATCATCCCGCGTAGTCGGCCCCAAAACCGCCACTTTCGAAGAAGAACTCAAGTCCTGGTCGGAAATAAACGAACCCAAATCTATGCTTACATTTTTAACCGAAGCTTCCGCCGGATAAACTCCAACCACTCTTGTGTTTGTATTTGTTCCTTTTCCCACAATCTGGTAATTTCTCGAAACTTCCGGCGCCACTGCTTGAATCGAATCCACTTGGCTTTCGATTGCTTTGGAATCATCTATCGTCAGAGTCTGCCCGGCTCCCCTTGCCGACCTTGCCTGAAACCCTCCTCCGCCCGCCGAAAATCCTGGTGTCACCATAATCAAATTCGAGCCGATGCTTTCAATGCTCGCCTGAATTTGATTTTGCGCTCCCTGCCCGATTGAAATCATCGCCACCACCGAACCTATGCCGATTACAATTCCCAAAATCGTAAGGCCGGACCTTGCCTTATTCATTGAAATGGCTGAATATACTTCCTCAAATAAATCGGCTATTTTCATATAATTTTTCCGTCAACTATTTTTATAATCCGCTGGGCATGCAGCGCAACATCATGTTCATGGGTAATCAGGACAATTGTCCGTTTTTCTTCTTTATTTAATCTTTGGAAAGTTTCGAGCACAATTTCGCCCGTTTTAGTGTCGAGATTTCCCGTCGGCTCGTCGGCTAAAACAATCGCCGGGTCGTTAACCAAAGCTCTGGCAATCGCCACTCTTTGCATTTGCCCTCCCGAAAGCTGGCTCGAAAGATGGTAAAAGCGGTTTTCTTCAAGCCCCGCGCTTTTTAAAGATTTTTTTGCAATCTGCTCTCTTTTTTCTTTTGGAATTCCCGAGTATATCAAAGGAAGCATTGCGTTTCTTAAAACTGTCGCTCTTGGCAAAAGATTGAAAGACTGGAAAACAAAACCTATTTTATTTTTCCTTATTTCTGCCAGCTCATCGTCTGAAAGTTTGGAAACATCCTGGCCGTCAAGAAAATATTCTCCTGACGTAGGAGTATCAAGGCATCCTAAAATATGCATCAAAGTTGATTTTCCCGAACCCGATGGCCCCATAATCGCCACAAATTCCCCCTGCTTTATTTCAAAAGAAACATCTTTCAGCACAGGTGTTTCAACGTCCCCGTTTACATAATTTTTAATTAAATTCTTAACTGCTATCATATTTAATCCCCCCTCATAAACACTTGCGTTCCCCCGCCCATGGCTCTAAAATTCCCATTTCTATTTTGAGTTGCGGCGGTTGAACCCGACGAAGCTGTTATCGTTCGGCTTACAATCTGGTCGCCTTCGTTCAGCCCGCTTGTAATCTCGGTCATTGTGTCGTTTGAAATTCCGGTCTGGATTCCCCTCTGGCTTAAATCTGCCATTTGCACATACGCCATTTCACCCTGCTTTTTAACCGCCGAATTGGGAACCATAAGAACATCCTGCTTAGCATTGGAAACTATAGACGCCGAAACGCTGTATCCCGGCTTAATATCGTTTCCGCCGGCATCAAAAGCAATCTTCACTCCGTAAGAAACCACCCCCTGCGAAGCCGTCCCCAACGTATCCACCTCCGAAACTTCGCCGGCTAAAGTTATTCCGTCAATTGCGTCAAAAGCAAGGGTGGCTTTCTGCCCGACTTTAACTTTGGCAACATCAATTTCATTTAAAGATATTTTGGCAAGTTTTTGCTTGGTTATAAGGGTAGCCAAAACCGTTCCCGAAGAAACCTGGTCTCCGGCTTCGGCTGTCCCCACGCTTGCGATTACGCCGTCAAAAGGAGCTTTTACCCAGCAATCATTCAATTGCTCCTGCAAATCGGCTAAAGTTTTTTCTTTCTGGGCAATCAGATTTTTTTGTTTTTGGACAGCCAGGGAATCAGGGGATTTCAAATCATCCAAAGCTGTCTGGGCTTTCTGAAGTTTTTCCTGCGCCTGCTTAAAAGCCAGCTCTGCGGATTTTATATTATCGGGCTGGTCTTTCACTGCCGAATCCATCGAATCAAGGCTCGCCTGCAAAGAATCGCTGTTCGAAAAAACCGCTGTCACATCGCTTTGGATTTTCGGCTGCATTGTTTTTATCGTCGAAGAAATAGAATAATCGTTGTAGCTGGAAACATTTATTGCATCATACATATGCCTGGCGCTTTCCAAAGCCTGCGATATGGCTTTTGACGCATCCAGCGCGCCCTGGACCATTTTGTAAATTTCATCCTGCCCGCTTGTCTGGGAAATTTTTTTAGAATTTTCAAAGTTTTTGCCATATAGGTCTTTAGCGACGTTATAATCATTGTAAAAAGCATTTACAAAAGAGGAATTATCCCCCAAAATTTGCCGGTAAGAAGAAAGATATTGGTATTCGTCCTTGCTCGTTCCCATTGTATCCTTCAAATCCTGCATATATCCGGCAAGTTTTATGTATCCCGCCGAAGCCGAAGCGTAAGCGTCCTGATAGGCTTTGGAAACATCGTCGTCGGTCGTTTTCTGGATATTATCGTAATCGGCTTTGGTTTTATCCAAATTTATTTCGGCTTGAGTCAAATTGTTCTGCGCCTGCATCCAGTTCTGGCTGTTAGGGTTAGTCATATCATCCAAATCATCCTGAGCCGTTCCAAGGTCAACCTTGGCGGCAGAAACCTGATTCTGCAAATCCGCTGAATCCAAAAAGAAAAGAGTTTGCCCTTTTTTAACCTGCTCCCCTTCTTTGGCGTTAATTGAAATCAATTTTCCCGAAGCTGAAGGCTTTAAATCCACTTGGTCTTCCGCCGCCACCTGCCCTGACCCGTCAATCGAAACAATTAGAGTTCCCTTTTGGACAGTTCCCATGACATATTGCGTCTGGCTGGAACTTTTGGCAAAAGTTTTGTTAATATAATATCCTCCCGCAAGCAAAATAACAATTATAACTGCCGCTATAATCTTATGCTCTTTTATTTTTTTTATTATTTTTTTAATCATATATTTTTATCTTGGAAAAACGCCAATAACAACAATCCTGTCGCCCACTCTTATTGTTCTCTCTATGTTATCCCTCCCTCTTATAATAATTCCCGAATTGTCTATTCTAATCACCTGCCCGACAATTCCGTGCCTCGGGCGATGGGGCAAAACAAGCAAAAAAACAAAGAATAAAACCAAGAACAATCCCAAAAATCCGATTAATATCCATTTGAAAATTTTGTCCATAAGCCAAAGCTTGCTAAAAAAATAACAATGCCTAAAACCGGCAAGGTTTCGGCTATTGCCAAAAGAGAATCCAAATCAAACCCCGCAACCGAAACAAAATAACAAATATCCGAATTTTCCACCTCTACTCCCAAAAAAACCAGAGAGCCGGCCAAAAGCAAAAAAGACAAAACCATTTGCCTTATTTTTCTTTTTTTCCGCTCCTTTTCAATAGAAGTTAAAACTTTGCCGAAAAGCCTCTCCGGCGGTTCTTTTAGCATATATATAATACGCTGTCCGCCGGCGCTTTGGTGCTATTTTTTGAATTTCAGAATTATTCTTCTATACGCGCTTTTTACCGTATTTAAAGGCTTGTTTAATTTTTGGGATATTTCTTTAAAACTGAAGTCCTGCTTTAGGCGAACCAGCTCCTGCTGTTCGGGAAGTAATTTTCCCATTATAAAATTGGCGTCTAGCTTGTCAGCTATGCTATCCAGAAAATTTCCAGCCGGAATGTTATCGTTAATAGGCAAGGTTTTTCTTTTCCGCAAATAATCTATGGAGGCGTTTTTGGCTATCGCAAAAAGCCAGGTTCTGAATTTCTTTTTTTGGTCAAACTTATTTAAATTTTTCCAGGCCCGCACAAAAGTTTCCTGCGCAATATCTTCTGCCGCGGCCCAGTCGCCCACATTCTTATAAGCAAAGTTATAAATAATTTTAAGATAGCGCTGGATTAAAATTTCCAGCGTCCTTTCATCACCCTTAAGATATTCGCCTGCCAGTTCTTCGTCCGTAAGCATTATAATTATAGTTTAATTTATTGTAATTTCCTGTCAATCTGATAATCTAATTTATCGTTCATTAACAAATTATTACAAAGACAAAAAAAAGCGGAAGAAAGGCTTCCGCTTTTTTATCCCGTGGTTATCGGGACCGGTGGGAAATTATCGCATTTCCCGGTTTCAGCACCCATACAGCATGCTTTTTCTTCCTGCTCCTTCGGTTCATTACTTTTCCGTTCCTGTTTTTCTTGCCCAATTTGTTTCCTTCCAAAAATGATGCCTGCTTCTGCCCTTTCCGCAAAAGGGGCAGCAAAGTCCATAAAGACTTACATCTTTTCCAAATGCAGAAAAACTGGTTCCGGTCTTAACAATTTTTCCGCATTGGTTGCACCAAAGAACGTATTCAACAGTCATCTGGTCGTCAACCGGCCTTTGCCGCCTTCTTCGGCAAAAAATATCAGTAGAATGGCACCTCGGGCATTCCGTTACCCTTCTTTTGTTTTTATAAAGAGCCATAATGGCCTCCTATAAAAGAACTATGCGTTCAAACGTTTCCTTACAATTTCAACCAGCTGCATGGGCGTGGTTTCCGTTTTAATTAAATATTGTTCGGAGCTCAAGTCAAAGCCCATTTTCTGAAGCTCCTTGCTTCCATAATTTGTTAAAATAAACACTGGTATTTCTTTTGTTTCCGCGTTGCTTTTAATCTCCTGCAAAATTTGAATACCATTGCATTCGGGCAAAATCAAATCCAACAAAAGCAAATCCGGCTTCTTAGCTTTTTTTGATTGTATTTCGCCGATTTTTCCCCTTATTTTCTGGCAGTTATCAAACGTTTCAACATTAAAACCTCCGGCCGCTTCCAATCCAGTTTTGTAAACATCAATTATTCCAAAATCATCCTCTACCAAAAATACCACCTTTTTTTGCATAAATTTCTTTATTATTTTTGTCATTCCCGCGCAAGCGGGAATCCAGGCTCCGGCAATATCGCAATTTCGCCATTTCGCGATACTTATTGCATTCTTTCGCGATATTGCGATATAGCGAAATCGCGATATTTTATCTCACTCTAAATTCTTTTGGCAATTCTTGTTTCACAATTTCTAATTTTTCAGGTTCTATGGAACCTATCGGCAATTCAATAAAAAAAGTGGAACCTTTCCCTTCGCCTTCCGACTCAACCCAAATCTTTCCTTTATGCCCCTGAATAATTCTCGCGGTTATCCAAAGGCCGATTAGATCGGAAGAGCACACGTCTGAACTCCAGTCACAGTTCC
>OBLY010000009.1_pt1 | contig 30662 bp, 34 predicted proteins | sample 1539041 | NCBI WGS metagenome assembly OBLY01 (sample SAMEA2690973, study PRJEB22502) | sediment metagenome | biome: Billabong; feature: Tropical; material: Sediment | place: Australia | collected 2013-05-14 | depth 1 m
CCTTCATACAAAAGCCCCCTTTCCCAGATTTGCTTCAAAATCCGCCACAAAGACTCTATATAATTGTTGCTGCAAGTAATATAAGCATTTTCTAAATCAATCCAATAACCGATTCTTTTGGTAAATTCTTCCCATTCTTTTTTATAAGTAAACACATTTGCCCGGCACTCTTCAATAAATTTTTCAACGCCTATTTTTTCAATGTCTTTCTTGCTTTTGATTCCCAGTTCTTTCTCGGCTGCAAGTTCAGTTGGCAAGCCATGCGTGTCCCAACCGGCCCTTCTTTCAACAAAAAAACCGCGCATGGTTTTATATCGCAAAACAATGTCTTTAAATGCCCGAGCCAATAAATGATGAATTCCCGGAAGCCCATTGGCAAAAGGCGGGCCTTCAAAAAAAACAAACCTCTCGCCCCTTTTCGTTTTCTCAAGAGTTTTTTGAAAAATCTTTTTTTCTTCCCAATTTTTTAGTATTTTTTCTTCTTCTGCCGCCAAATTAAATCCCATTATTTCACTTTAGACTTTTTTTCCTTCTTTTTCAAGAAAGCGTTTTTCGATTTCGCGGGCGGTAATAAAATCCATATCGGTCAACTTTTCGCCGGCATCGTAGCGGGTTAAAGAAAAAGTGATTTTTTTGTAAGACCAATTTATGTCGGGATGATGGTCATTTTCCTGGAAAAATGGCGCAAGGCCATTTATGAAATTTAAGGCATCCAAAAAATTTTTAAACTCAAATTGTTTAACTATTTTATTTTCCTCTCTTTTCCAGCCGGGCAAAGTTTCAAGCTCCTTTTTTATTTCTGCATCATTTAGAATCTTCATTGTTTAGCTTTTGCAATTGAGTTGTGATTATAACAATTAAAAGCGTTACGAAAAAAGCATAGATAATCTTTCCAGCCAAACCCGAACCTTTTGGAAAATAAGAATTGAATATTGTTTGGATTGCATCATTCCACGCCAAAGCGGCAACCAATCCAAAAGCCGCCACCATAAGGTCGACTACTTTTCCCCTTGCTGCTTTCTGTGTTTTAGAAAATTCTTCTTTTATTTTCACAGATTAGATATAAAATTTTAAGCATTACAAATTTGTTAAATCAAAATATTGTCCCGTTTCAGGATATAAATTTTCCGGCAAGCAAAAATAATCCATCAAAGTTCTCAAAGGGTCTCCATGGCTTACAATCAGAATAGTTTTATTTTTATATTTTTTTTCCAAATTTTCTATAACACTCACTGCGCGCTTTTTAACATCTTGGATCGATTCGCTTCCGTCTACTTCTATATCTTCCAGCCGCTTATCAAAAACTATTTCAACTCCCGTTTCTTTTGAAACAATTTCGGCTGTCTGGCGAGTCCTCAAAAAATCAGACGAATAAATAAAATCTATATTTTTGCTTTTTAGTTCCTTGGCATCTTCCTCGATTTTTTTTCTTCCGCTTTCGGTTATTGGCAAAGACATTTTATCTTCTTCAGTATATGGTATTACTTTCAAGCCCTGCGCCTGGTATTTTGTTTCTCCATGCCGCAATAAAATATATTTATTTTGCATATTACATTTTTTCGGGGACGCTAATTCCTAAAATATTCAGGCCATTTTTCAAAACTTGAGCGGTTGCCTCAACTAAAGCCAAGCGGGAATTTCTCATCTCATTATCTTCTGCTTTTAAAACAGGGAGCGATTCGTAAAAAACATTAAACTCTTTCGATAATTCAAATAAATAGCTGCAAATAAAATTTGGGCTGTAATTTTTAGCCGCCTTTTCAATGATATAAGAATATTTTTCGAGCTTCCTTAAAAGATTTATTTCTTTTTCTTCTTTAAATTCCAATTTTTTAGAATTTATCGTTTCTTTTGATTTTAATAAAATATTTTTCGCTCTTATATATGCATACTGCAAATAAGGGCCCGAATTGCCTTCGAGATTTAAAACTTTTTCCCAGTCAAAAACAATATCAGTTGAAGGATGGCTTGCCAAATCGTTATATTTCACCCCCCCAACTCCTATTATTTTTGCAACCTCATCTTTGCCTTCAAGCTTTGGGTTTTTTTCTTCAATAATTTTTTTAGCCCTTGAAATAGCTTCGTTCAAAACATCTTCCAGAAAAATAATTTCCCCCTTGCGAGTGCTCATTTTTCCTGTTTTCAACCTCATTAAGCCATGGGCTACATGAAAAAAATTTTCTTTTTTTGCCCAGCCCAAAATTTCAGCTGCCCAGAATAATTGTTTAAAATAAAGCGACTGCTCCGAACCGACCTCATAAATTATTTTTTCGGGTTTAAATTTATCTAATCTGTATTTAATTGCCGCCAAATCGCGCGTTCCATATAAAGTAGCGCCATCCGAACCTTCTATTAAAAGCGGTGGAAGGGCGTTGCCGGGAAATTCTATAATTATCGCCCCTTGGCTTTTTTTAGCCGCACCTTTTTTTAACGCCTCTTTAATTACATCTTTCAGCATCGGCTCATAAAAACTTTCACCCAAAGTCAAATCAATATTTACGCCTAAAATTTCATAAACTCTTTCAAATTCTTTTAAGCTTATTTTCACGCATTTTTTCCAAATTTTTCTTGCATCTTTGTCGCCTTTTTCTAATTTTTCAAACCACTTCCTGCCTTCATTTTTTATTTCAGGATCTTTTTCAGCTTCTTCGTGAAATTTAATATATAAAGACAAGAGCGACTGGATTGAATAATTTTGGATATTTTTTTCATCGCCCCAAGTTTTTATTGCATAAATTAATTTGCCAAACTGCGTTCCCCAATCGCCAATATGATTATCACCCACAATTTTATAACCCAAGCATTTATATAAATTATAAATTGCTTGGCCGATTATAGTTGAGCGCAAGTGCCCAATGCCAAAGGGTTTGGCGATATTTACTCCCGAATAATCGACCACAACAGTTTTTCCCTTGCCCTTCTTGCTGCACCCGTATTTATTTTTTTCTTTCAAAATATTTTTTAATTCTTGGGTTAAATAATCTTTTGAAACAAAAAAGTTTATATATCCTCCTGCCGTTTCTATTCTTAATTCTTTATTCTTTATCCTTAATTTTTCTGCAATAATCGCAGGGTCTTCGCCTGCTTTCATTGCTGCATTTGTAGAATAATCGCCGAATTTTTTATCTATTGGTATTTCAATAGAAAAGCTGCTGTAGCCCAATTCTTTTATTGAATTTTCAATGTCATCTTTAATCATATTTTTTAATTCTAATAAAATCCGTAGAGAGATTATTTTAAATTTTCCGCAATATTCAAAAATTCTTCCAAATCCGAAAGCTTGTTTTTTAAAACATCATAAACAATATCATAATTTATTTTCTCATAATCATGAGCTACAACATTTCTGAACCCAACCATATCTACCAAATTTTTAGCCAGATCTTGGTTTATAAAATTCTCTTCCTGTAAAATATAAAAACTCTCATTCAGAGAACTAGGTCTTCTAAAATTTTTATATGAGATTATGGCTTCCGCTAAATCAATAGTTGCTTGGCAAGCCAAATATAAATATCTTTCTACTGCGCCCTTTAAATCAATGTTATTAATAATTTCTTCTTCGGAATATTTTTTATATCTATCTAAAGTTTTCAAGTATTTTCTTACAGAAGTTATTTTGTTTTCAAGGGTAGATATAGTTGTCATATTTTAAGCTTTTGTTAGATTATATCTTCTTAGCATTAACATAAAATCAAAGTATTCCGTTAAAATATTTGGCTCTACTAAAACTTTAAATGGCTCTCTTTCAAAGATCACTTTTCCATTTTTCACGATATCATATTTCAATTCCGGCCCTTCGATATCATTTATTATGCATAAATCAACAGCGTCAGTTTTGAGCGCTATTGAAACCTTGCCTATTAATTCTAATCTGATATCAAATCTTTTTAGAGAATCTTTTTCATCCAAATAAACGGCGAAGTCGTAATCGCTCAACGGCCCGGTTTTTCCAGTCGCCCTGGAACCAAAAAGATAAACCAATCCTATTTTTTTATAAGATTTAAATATATTTACAACTTTCTCCAACTCTTCCCTGTTCATGCTTTTATTCTAATAAAAAAAGGCGGGTTAGTCCACAGACCAACTCGCCCAAATGTTCAACATCGAGTGTTGAACATTTGTTCCATCAGCCTCCCAGTTGCCGCCTTCTTTTGGCTTTATCGCTTCAGACCCCGCCTTGCAGTACGGGCAATCGGCATCAAAGTTGCGAATATCGAGCCGAAGAAGATGGATAATTTTAGAATCCTCAACTTTTTCTGCTCGATTTGCCGGGTCAGACCGATCAATCATTGTAAGCAAGCATCGGGCAAAATAGATTGGCATCATGGTCCATCTTTGCCGGATTCCTTTTCGGACTTCTTCAGCCGAAGCCTTTGTTGTAATCAACTCTTCAACATGAAGAATCAAATGATGCCTGCCCAGGTCCTCGTTCTCCGGATGCCAAATTTGCTCTTTTTCCCCCTTAACCATCCGGATGTGTTTAGCCCCAGAAAGTTCGGCAATGTCTCCAGCCAAAGCCGTTGAAGAAGTATCTGCTCCAACAACATGGGTAAAAACTTCATCCCGCTCCGGAGGCAGAAGATGGAGAAGGCTCATGGCAACCGATTTGCGGAATCCGTCATTAGCTTTCAGCGCTTCGCCGGCATTCACGAATCCATCCGAATGTTTGCCGGAATGCAGTATTGCATGGGGATATTCAGGATGCGGTTTGCCTCCGTTTCTGTAGAGCCATAAAACTCCGGCTCCTTCCAGACATGCCTGCACTTCCGCGCCCGTCAATATCCTCGGGCGCTCATTTACTTTCGCCAAAAATTCTTTCCTTGCCTTTTGCATCTCATCCAGTTCCATAGGGTCTTTCTCCTGTATAATTATAATATAAAGGTGCTTGACTTAAACGCTAGATTAAAAATAGATTAAAAGTGTGAAAAAATCAAGTTTTATGCTAAAATTATCTAGTAATGAAGGTTTACGCGGAAAATAGAGAGGCAAGGTTTAATTATGAAATTCTCGAGAAGTTCGAGGCTGGTTTGGTGTTGAATGGCCAAGAAGTAAAATCTATAAAAGAAGGAAAGGCTACCATCCGAGGGTCCTATATTGTATTAAAAGGCGAGGAGGCTTTTCTTATCGGCGCCACTGTGCCGCCCTACCAGCCAAATAATGTCTCAAAAGATTATGACCCCCAAAGGTCTCGCAAGCTTTTGCTAAACAAGAAAGAGCTGCAGTATTTAACCGGAAAAGGCGAAGAAAGGGGTTTGGCCTTAATACCCTTGAAACTTTTTGACAAGCATGCTATTATAAAACTCGAATTTGGAGTCGGCAAGGGAAAGAAAAAGACAGACAAGCGCGAATCCATAAAAAAAAGAGAAACCGAAAGAGAGATTGAAAGAGAGTTAAAAATGCGGGGATGACCGTATTGACAGAAAACACTTTTAAAATTAGGCGGATTCAGCCGGAAAACTGGCTAAACTTTCCAAAATTCAATAAGTGCCAACTTATTTGAACAACCCGCGTTAGCATTTGCCTAGCGCCATCCTTCCCATTGACTCCCGATAGATGGAAAAGGGTGTCATATTATCGGGAAACGCAGTTTTTAGAGATTAATTTTTGCTTATTTTTATTTAATCTCTATAATTAAATAAGCTAAATTCGTAGAATAATTTTAAAAAGTTTTTTGGACGGGAGCTCACCCTCCCCATCTCCACCAAATTTATTTGATGTTTCCACCGATAAACAATAGAATACGCGCCAGGCAAGTAAGGCTTATAGATGAAACCGGAAAGCAATTGGGAGTTGTTGATATAGAAGAAGCCCTTAAGATGGCGCAAGCAAGAAACTTGGATCTGATTCAGGTAACTGAAAAAGTAGAACCCCCCGTTTGCAAAATAATGGAACAGGGAAAATATCTGTATGATAAGCAAAAGAAAGACAAGGCCGGAAAACACAACAAAGGCGGCGAATTAAAGGGAATAAGGCTTACTTTTGCAATTTCAGACCACGATTTGGAAATAAGGGCAAAGCAAGCTGAAAAATTTTTAAGCAAAGGGGATAAAGTTTTAGTCGAATTGCAATTGAGAGGCAGGGAAAAAGCGCATCAGGAAATTGCAATGGAAAAGTTAAAAAAATTTATTGAGATTTTAGGGAAAACAGTTGAGGTAAAAACTGAAAGGGAATTAAAAAAGGAATTTAGAGGATTTACAATGATAATCGCCAAGAAATAACATTATGAAAACGAGAAAAGCAATAATAAAAAGATTTAAAATTACCAGAAACGGAAAAATTATGCGCCGGGCTATTGGCCAGGACCATTCGAGGGCTAAAAAATCAGGCTCCCAAAAAAGGCATTTGAGAAAATGGGTTATAGTAAAGGGGCCTTTGGCAAAAAAATTAAAAGAGTACATCCACTAATATGGCAAGAACAAAAAGAGGCGTTTCGGCCCACAAAAGAAGAAAAAATTTATTAAAACATACAAAAGGATTTCGATGGGGAAGGAAATCCAAATTTAGAATGGCCCACGAAGGCATTTTGCATGCATGGACAAATGCTTATAGCGACAGAAAGAAAAAGAAAAGAGTTAATCGGAATCTTTGGACAATAAAAATAAATGCAGCTTGCCGGGCAAATGGAATCCGTTACAATCAATTTATCCATAATCTTAAAACTAAAGGCATAGAGTTGGACCGAAAAATACTTTCCGACTTAGCCCAAAACCATCCCGACATTTTCAAAAAAATTCTCGAAGTGAAATAATAAAAATCAAAAAATCCCCTTCCGGGGATTTTTTTGTAGGGCGGTTTCCCCGCCCTTGTCATTCCGCGAAAGCCCGCTTCGACCAGCGAGGCGAGCGGGAATCCAGATTTATTAAAATGGAAAGAACATTGCGCCAGTGGGTATAAATACAAAAATTATTATTAGTAAAATTGAAAGAATCTTAATAATTTTTGCTCCCTTGATTAGCGAGGCAAATAAAAGGATTAAAGATAAAATAAAGAAAACGAAACACAAAACAATTAAAAATCTAGGAATAAAAATTCTAGAAAAAAAATAAGGATCATAAAAAGTAAGTGATGGGTGGAATATCCGACTAACTAAAAAATAAGTTATAGCTGATAGAAAATAAAAAATGACTCCCCACATCAAATTATTTCCTAAATATTTTTTCATATTTACAAAACATTTAGTTCTTTTATTTCGGCGAGCTCTTCCCTGCTCGTTGAGCCGGTTTCAAGATGATGAACAACAATTTTATGGAATTTCTTTTCGCGGTCTTCCTGCGAATTCCTCATTGTGTTTTCAGTTAGAAGCTTATCCAATTTATTCGAGATTGTATCCAATGAAGTTAAGGTTTTATCTTTAAAATTATTGAGATTATTTTCTAATGCTTTTAATTCGCTTTTGGAAGCTGTATTGGCTAACTGCGTTGCCATATTTGTCAGCCGAGCATCCATTTTATTTAGTTTATTGTCTATACCGTTTACTCTATTTTCAAAAACAGGAATCAAAACTTCCTGATTGTATTTTATCAACTCATCCATCGTTAATTGTTTGGATTTTTTCCCCGGCATATCTTAATTATAGAAAATTGAGAAGAAAATACAAAAAAATTATTCACAGACCACTATTCCTCATTATAAATTTATGGGCGGATTTAAGGATGTTTTTTGAGTTTTTAAAAGTAACGCGTTCGAAAGCTTGTTCGTATGGCAGCCATTCAAAAGCTTCATGCTCAAAAGAAATTTTCACTTCTTTGGTATGGCTTTCGGCTAAAAAGAACGCAACGGATTTTGAAATTAAATTTTTTTTCCCTGCGACATTTTTTCCGCGGAAATAATATTTTATTTCTTTTTTAAAACCGCTCACAAAAGCCAAATCAGTTATGCCGGTTTCCTCTTTTATTTCCCTTCTTGCCGCATCTTCATCGGTTTCCTTGTCTTCCAGATGCCCTTTGGGAAAATCCCAATGCTTTTGCGAATAAAACAAAAGCAGATAATATATAATATCATTTTCTCTCCTGAATATTACTGCTCCCGCCGAACGTTCTTTTTTAATCATTGAAATATTCTAATAATTTATCAACTGATTCTGTATTTATAATATCTTTCTTTTCTGCCCAGCCGCGGCGGGCTTGGGAAATGCCGAATTTCATCAAATTTAATTCGTCTTTATGGTGGGCGTCTGTATTTATAATCATTTTTACTCCGGCTTCTTTTGCTCTTCTTATATATTCATCTTTTAAATCCAACCTTTCGGGCGAAGAATTTATTTCTAAAATTATTCCGAGTTCTTTTGCCGCCCTTAAAACTTTATCGAAATCAATTTGATACTCGTCTCTTACATTTAACAATCTTCCGGTTGGATGAGAAATTATATCAACGTTTGGATTTTTCATTGCAGTTATAATTCTGTTTGTCATTTCTTCTTTTTCCATCTTCATTGTCGAATGCACTCCGGCGATAACATAATCCAATTCGGTTAACGCTTCGCCTTTTATATCTATTTCTCCATGGTTTAAAATATTTGCCTCGCAACCTTTTAAAATTCTAATATCTTTGCTTTTTAAATTTAATCCGTCAATTTCGCGATTTCTTTGTTCCAACTGCTTTTCATCCAAACCATGCTCTATTTTTAAAAATTGCGTATGGTCGGAAATGCCAATATATTCGTAGCCCATTTTTTTTGCCGTATTCGCCAAATCCTCAATTGAGTTTACCCCGCCATCCCAATTTGAATGTACATGCAAATCGCCTTTTATATCTTTATAATCAATTAATTCGGGTAATTTATTTTCCATCGCAAGCTCAACTTCTCCGGTATTTTCTCTCATTTCAGGCGGGACCCATTTCATGCCCAAAGCCTTATAAACTTCTTCTTCTGTTTTGCCGGCAATCTTTTTATTTCCTTTGAACAATCCGTATTCGCTTAATTTATAACCTAAACTTATTGCTAACCTCCGAGTGGCAACATTGTGCTCTTTGGAGCCGGTAAAATATTGCAGAGCTGACCCGTAACTTTCCCTAGGAACCACCCTTAAGTCCACATCAAAACCTTCTTGCATCCTGATTGATGATTTTGTTTCGCCCTTGCCCCAAATTTTCACCACCCCCGGCAATGTGGTAAAAAAATCCATTATTTTTTTCGGAGCGGAAGAAACTGCCAAGATATCAATATCGCCAACCGTCTCTTTTCTTCTCCTAAAAGAGCCGGCTGCTTCTAGCATTTTTATTTCTTTTAAAGTTCTTAACCTTTCCAAAACATCTTCGACAATCATATAAACTTCGCCAAGAAGAAACCTGCCCTTTTTATCTTTCAAAAATTCTATGCCCTGCAAAATATTCAGCTCTGTTTTTTCACCAAATCCTTTTAAGGGAGAAATTAAGTGGGCCTTGGCTGCTTTTTCTAATTCTTCTAAATTTTTTATTTTTAAATTTTTATATAATTCCCGGGCTTTTCTGGGCCCCATCCCTTCTATGGAAATGATTTCGCTTAAATCGATTGGCGTTTTAGATTTTAATTCTTCGTAAAACTTTATTTTTCCCGTCTTTATATATTCTTCTATTTTTTGGGCAATGCTTTCACCTACGCCCGGAATTTCTTCCAACCCCTTTAGCCCGCCCTCTGAATAAATTTGTTTTACATTTTTATCTAAAGAATCAAGAGACCTGGAGGCTTTTCTGTAAGCCACCGGCCTGAAAGAGTCTTCCTCCATTTCCAGATATTTGGCTATTCCATAAAAGATTCTAGCCAGTTCTTGGTTAATCATAAACTAAAATGGATAAATTATTGGAGGAAACCTTGGAGAAACGCGGTTTTGAGGTGAAATTTCTTTTCGGATTAATAAAAAAACGATAGCTGAAATGAGATTAAATACTCCTGAAAAAATAAAAATCAATTTGAAGCCGAAAAGCGCCATAACTCCGCCGATAGCTCCGGTAATTCCGGCTCCAAACCCAAGCATAGTGCTGTCAATTCCCCACTCATAAGCTTCCTTTCCCTTATCGATATGGCGGGTAAAAATCGCGTACCAAGACGGAATCATCATAGCCGAACCTACAGCATGCAAAATTTGAAAAATATATGTATGCCAAGCTTGAGTGGAAATTAAATAACCAAACGGAGTCAAAGACATAATGAAAGTTCCTAAAAGCATAAACAAAAAATCATCTTTCTCGCCATGGTTTTTATCTAAATATTTGCTAATCGGAATTTGCAAGATAGATTTTACAACCCAATAAAAAAGAGTTCCGAATCCCGCCACCTCGGCCGCCTTTGCAGTATCTCCATTGGTTATACTTTGTACTAAGAATATTGCAAAAATAGGAGTTAACAGCCCCCAAGCGCAATTCAAAAAAAAGTCGCTTACAATAAGCACCTTAATAACCTTGTTTATCCCATTCTTCATACTTGGGTTTTTAGCTGTACTTAATTTCTTTTATTTTGTAGATATTTTTTAAAACAGAGACTTGGTCGCCAATTTTGTGCCCAAGGAGAGCCTTGCCCACTGGAGACTCATTGCTTATTTTTCCCGCGTCGGGATTTGCCTCCAGAGTTCCAACTATCATAAACTCTTCTTTTTCTCCGCCTGTTTCAACCAAAACCTTGGCTCCCAAATCAACAAAATCCCCCCTCCCCGCGGAAGGCTTTCCAATAATCACCGCCTTTTTAATAGCATTTTCGAGCTCTTCCAAACGGCTTTCGAGCAAATCCAAATCTTCTTTATACGAAATATATTCCGGATTTAAATCTTGAGACTCAAGCATATTCGGCGCTTCGGCTTGAGTTTTAAACAATTTAATTTTTTGCAAAGCCTCGTATTCTTTTTTTATTTCCTCCAAACCTTCTTTGGTTAAATAAACTTTTTCGTTTTCGCCATTCATATTTTTTATTATTGGCTTTTTATCCTTTAATTTTACTCGGACAACTTCCATTGTCAACCGTGGAAAAAAATACCCCCGCTTAGCGGGGGCAAATTTTATTAATATCCCATTGGAGGCATCTGGTGATTGTGCTCGTCTTTCTTCTCGTCTGGCTTTTCAGCCACAATTGCTTCAGTTGTCAGAAACATTGAGGCTGCCGATGCAGCGTTTTGAAGCGCCGAACGAACTACTTTTGTCGGGTCAACTATTCCCGCTTCCATTAAATTCTCAAAAACCATAGCCTGGGCGTTAAAGCCGAATTCTTTGTCTTTGGACTCTTTAACTTTTTGCGCCACCACTGCCCCGTCGATGCCTGCATTCTGGGCAATCTGCCTTATTGGCGCTTCAAGAGCCCTTCTTAAAATATCTAAACCCACTTGCTCTTCTTTATCTTCTATTTTTATTTCATCAAGAGCTAAAGAAGCTCTTATCAAAGCCACTCCTCCTCCCGGAACAATCCCTTCTTCAACCGCCGCTTTCGTGGCCGCCAAAGCGTCTTCAATTTTGTGCTGTTTGGCTTTTTGTTCCACTTCAGTTGCCGCTCCCACTTTTATAACCGCCACTCCTCCGGATAATTTAGCCAACCTCTCCTGCAATTTCTCTTTGTCGAACTCGGAATCCGAAGCTTCTATTTCTTTTTTAATTTGGGCGATTCTTTTTTCAATGGCGCTTTTTTCGCCTTTTCCTTCAACTATTGTTGTGTTTTCTTTTGTCGAAACCACTCTTCTTGCAGAGCCTAAATTTGAAAGCTCGACATTTTCAAGCTTTAATCCCAATTCTTCCGTAATTACCTGGCCCCCCGTAACAATGGCTACATCTTGCAAAAGTTCCTTTTTTCTATCGCCAAATCCCGGAGCTTTTATAGCTAAAGTGTTAAAAATTCCTCGGAGCTTGTTCAGAACCAAAGTGGCCAGGGCTTCGCCTTCAACTTCTTCGGCGATTATAACTAATTCCTTTTTGCCGGATTGGGCAATTTTTTCTAAAATGGGCAATATTTCATTAACGGCAGAAATTTTCTTATCGGTAATTAAAATCAAAGGGTCTTCATATGAAGCTTCCATTCTTTCCGGATTGGTTATCATATATGCCGAAGCATATCCGCGGTCGAACTGCAACCCTTTGACAATTTCTTTTTCCAAACCAAATCCCTTTGATTCTTCTATTGTAACAACTCCGTCTTTGCCGGCTTCTTCCACCACCTCCGCAATCAAATCGCCTATTTCCCGGCTTTCAGCCGAAATGGTCGCCACTTGGGATTTTTCAGCTTTTGTTTTTATTTCCCTTTTCATTTCTTTCAAAGTTTCGACAATTTTGTTTACTCCTTTTTCGATGCCCCTTCGGATTGCCAAAGGATTCGCTCCGGCCGCCACATTTTTTAACCCTTCATTTATAATTGCTTGCGCTAAAACAACCGCTGTAGTCGTGCCATCTCCGGCGGCATCATTTGTTTTTTCCGCCACTTCTTTTACAATTTCAGCCCCTAAATTTTCTATTTTATCTTCCAGCTCTATTTCTTTGGCAATCGTTACGCCATCATTGGTTATTGTGGGTGTTCCAAACCCCTTGTCTAAAACAACATTCCGGCCCTTGGGGCCGATTGTTATTTTGACGGCGTTTGCCAATTTATCAGCGCCAGATTTTATTTTTTTTCTTGCGTCTTCTGAAAATACGATTTTTTTAGCCATATTTTTATTCAATTATAATTGCTAAAATATCTTCTTGTTTGGCAATTAAATATTCTTTGCCATCTATTTTTATTTCAGTCGGCCCGTATTTGGTAAACAAAACTTTATCGCCGGGCTTTACATCAATTTCCAAGATTTTTCCGGAAGAATTTTTCCGCCCGGGGCCAACAGCCACAACCGTGCCTTGCTCCGGCCTTTCTTTTTCGGCAGTTCCCGGAAGCAAAATTCCCGACTTGGTTTTTTCTTCGCCTTTTGCCGGCTCGATTAAGATATGGTCGCCCAATGGTTTTATATCCATAATTTTAAGAAATTATTTATTAATATTAAAATTCTATTCGCCCCGCAAAAAAAGTCAAGGACCTTTGCGTTAAGCTTAGCTTAACGCAAATTATAGATATTGGGCGGTATGGGAGGTTTTGGATTTTTTAATGTCGGAAATGGCGCCTTCGGCTACAATTTCACCTCCCTTATCGCCGCCTTCCGGGCCCAAATCAATTATCCAATCCGAGCATTTTATAAAATCAATATTATGCTCAATAACAATAACCGTGTTTCCCCTGTTCACCAGCTCCCTTAAAACTTTTATTAATTTAGCCACATCATCGGCGTGCAAACCTGTTGTCGGCTCATCTAAAATATATAAAGTCATGCCTGTTTCCCGCCTCGAAAGCTCGGCTGCCAGCTTTACCCTTTGCGCTTCTCCGCCCGAAAGCGAAGGAGCCGGCTGGCCCAGTTCAACATAAGACAAGCCAACCTCATTTAAAGTTTTAAGTTTGGGATAAAGCCCCGGGACATTTTTAAAAAATTCCATTGCCTCTTCAACCGTCATCTCCAAAATTTGGGCAATATTTTTTTCTTTATAAGTAATTTCCAAAGCTTCTTTGTTATACCTTTGCCCTTCGCATTCGGAACATTCAACATAAACATCTGGCAAAAAATACATCTCCACCTTTATTTGCCCTTGGCCCTCGCAAGCCTCGCACCTTCCGCCTTTAACATTAAAACTGAAACGGCCCGGAGTATAGCCTCGGATTTTGGCTTCTTTTGTTTTAGCCAACAAATCACGGATATATGCAAAAGCGCCGACATAAGTCGCCGGATTTGACCGGGGAGTCCTTCCAATTGGCGACTGGTCGATTAAAACTACTTTATTCAAGTTTTCTGTTCCAAGAATTTCCTTGTGAGAGCCCGGCTCATCTTTTGCCCGATAAAATTTCTTTAAAAGCGATTTGGCTAAAATATCATTCATCAAAGAACTTTTCCCCGAACCCGAAACACCTGTAATTGAAACCAATTTTCCCAGCGGAATTTTTACATTTATATTTTTTAAATTATGCTCTTTTGCCCCTTTTATTTCCAAAAACTTTTCTGTTTTTTGAGAATTTATATTGCAATTAATTTTTATTTTCCCGGATAAATATTTTCCGGTTAAAGTATCGGCTTTTAACAATTCTTTGGGCGTTCCTTCGAAAATTATTTTGCCTCCATGTTTTCCTGCGCCAGGCCCGACATCAATCACCCAATCAGCTGATAAAATTGTTTGTTCATCATGCTCAACCAAAACTACCGTGTTCCCCAAGTCGCGAAGTTTCTTAAGAGTAGAAATAAGGCGCCCTTGGTCTCTGGAATGCAAACCGATTGAAGGTTCGTCTAAAATATATAATACTCCGGTTAATTTTGAGCCGATTTGCGTTGCCAGCCTTATTCTTTGGCTTTCTCCGCCCGAAAGCGTTGAAGCTTTCCTATCCAAAGTCAAATAATCCAAACCGACATCAGTTAGAAATGAAAGGCGATTTAAAATTTCCTTGGCGATGGGCTGGGAAATTTTATCGAAAAATCCGGATTTGAAAAATTCTTTTGTTTTATCTATTGGCATGGAAACGACATCATAAATAGATTTATCCTTTACTGTTACCGCCAAAACTTCCGGCTTTAATCTTTTTCCTTGGCACTTCTCGCATTTTTTGACTACCATATATTGCTCAATTTCCTGCCTTGTCCAATCGGAATCGGTTTCATGATACCTTCTTTCCAAATTCGGAATTACGCCTTCAAACCCGCGGCCATCGCCATACAAAACCAAATCAATTGCTTCTTTGGATAAGTTTTTTGCCGGCTCATGAAGAGAAAAATTATTTTGTTCGGCTACTTCCGCCAATCTTTGCCAATAATAGCCTTGCCTGCCGACTTTATGGGAAGCCCGCATCCAAGGCATTATTGCGCCTTCGGCAATAGTTAAATTTTTATTAGGAATTACCAGCTCCGGGTCAACTTCAAGCTTTTCGCCTAAACCCGTGCACTCCGGGCAAGCGCCATAAGGATTGTTGAAAGAAAACAATCTCGGCTCCAGTTCGGGCAAGGATATCCCGCACTCTTCGCAGGCAAAATGTTCTGAAAAAATAATATCTTTATCTTTATAAGAAACTGTTGCCATGCCTTTGCCGATTTTTAAAGCTGTTTCCAAAGAATCAACGAGCCTCGACCTATCCAAATCATTCAAAACCAATCTGTCTACCACCACTTCTAAATTATGTTTTTTATTTTTATCTAAAATTTTTTCTGAAGCTTCTTCAATTTTAAAAATAACTCCGTCAATTCTAATTCTGGCGAATCCCATTTTTTTTATTTCTTCAATCACTCCCGCATGTTCGCCTTTTTTTCCCCTTACGGCCGGCCCCAAAACTATTATTTCCGAATTTTTGGGAAATCTTAAAACCTGTTCAACAATTTGGTCGATGGTTTGGCGCGAAATAACTTTTTTGCAAATCGGGCAATGGGGAACGCCCATTCTGGCAAACAAAAGTCTTAAATAGTCGTAAATTTCTGTTATTGTGCCAACAGTTGAACGGGGATTATGCGCCGCTTTTCTTTGGTCGATGGAAATTGCCGGACTTATGCCTTCGATGCTGTCAACATTTGGCTTCTGCATTACGCCCAAAAATTGCCTGGCATAAGCTGAAAGGCTTTCAACATATCTCCTTTGGCCTTCCGCATAAAGCGTATCAAAAGCAAGAGAGCTTTTTCCTGAACCCGAAAGGCCCGTAATAACCACGAGTTTGTTGCGGGGAATATTAACGCTTATGTTTTTTAAATTGTGGACCTTCGCCCCCTTAATTTTTATAAATTCGCTTTCCATTAAGGGGTAATTATAACTCTTATTTTAATTATTTGCAACTCCGTAGTTTCCCCGATAGCTATCCCACATATTTTGAGCAAATGCTGACCATTGCCTGTAAATTCCGGGTTCTTTAGACATATATCTATCCATATAATCAAACAAGGCATTATGGTTCCATAGCCCTTTTGCATCCATAATTAAAGCAGCCAAAACTTCTCCGGCCCAGGAATTTGCTGTGCAACATTCCCGGTATTGGGTAGGCCAATATTTATTAGACATTTCAGGGTAATCAAAATGCCTTATTCCCCACTCTGCAAGCCCAATATCGGAAACATCATACGGCATTGCAACAATATCCCGGCTGTCGGGGCGCCAGGAAGAGCTGTGGGTTATATCAACATCTTTTTGGGTAACATAAAAAGTTTGGTCATCTTCGCCAAAGCGGGTTTTGCCGCTGTTTACAATAGATTTTAAATTATTGTCATGAAGAACCATGCCAGCCAAAAGAATCGGCATCTTTCTTCCGGAAGCATGCCCTCCATCATTCTGCCAACCGCCTCCGGATTGCGCCACAGAAGCCAAATCTATTCCCAATTGGACATATTCAATTAAAAGTTTTTCCTTCTGCTCATTTGTGAAATTTAAATTCAACATCAAGGCAGCATCGCCTGTTTTTAAAGATATATCACGCCCATAGCCGGGCATATTATCTGAAGGAAAGAATCCGGTCGCTATCCAGCCGGGAATATAATCTATCCAAGGCTTTTCAAAATATCTTTCTACCGCAGATAATTGCGGGGTTCCGGCAACCGGCGCCAGATTTTTCAGAACCGAATAATCGAGCTGGTTTTTATTATATTTTATTTCTTTGGAAGCCCCTGCATATCCCGGCCTAAAGCTTCCTTCTGGAGGAGCAACATCAAGAACAGTTAAAACAGCCATTGTTTTAAGCTGGGGTATATTATTTAAGCCATCTTTGCTTATGCTTGAAACCAAGGAAGAATTTGCAGGAACTGTAAGCGGGTTTGAAGAAGATAAATTAAAAGCTACATTTAAATTAGGGTTATAGATATTTGCAGGCATATGGTTGTCATAACCTTGCCCTTCATCTTTTGGCGATGGATTTATTTGAGAGCCATTCTTTATTATTCCATTAACGTCGGCCGATGAAGGATTTATTCCTGTTATTCTGATCGGGCCCACCACCCAATAATCCCCATTTGCAAAATTTCCGTGCTGATAATCTTTATCAAATTCCCAAGTAATTCCAAACTGCGAGAGCTTTAAGGGTGAATTATTATTGTGGGGTGGAACCGGCTTATTCAGCGAAATTACAGGATTTAGCTCAACGCCAAAAACAAAAGAAAAATTATTTCCGGGGATAATTATAATCCCTAACAAAAATAAAGAAATTTTTTTCATTAAAGCTTGCATAAAATTGATATATAATTAAACTGAAGTGGATTAAAAAAAGATGAATTTGGAAAATCTGCCGAGAAAATCAGGCGTATATATTTTTAAAAACAGTTCGGGAAAAATCCTATATATAGGAAAGTCTTCGGATTTAAAAGAAAGGGTGAAAAGCCATTTTAACCAGCCGACTTACAAAGATGAAATTTATATAAAACAAGTAAAAAAAATTGAAGCGCTTGAGACAGATTCCGAAATAGAAGCTTTAATTCTGGAATCTCAACTGATTAAAAAATATCATCCAAAATATAATTATATATGGAAGGACGATAAAAATTATTTTTATGTTCAAACAAAGCCTTATGTTTTTGTCAACCACAGGCCGACCTTGCTGGGCCCTTTTGTTGACGGAAAGTCTTTAAGAAAAACTTTAAATTTGCTTAGAAAAACATTTCCTTATTACAGCCAAAAAAAACATCCTGAAAATAAATGCCCCTGGTGCCATTTGGGCCTTTGCCCGGGGCCCAATCCGGATATCGCAAAATATAAAAAAGATTTGGCTAACCTTAAAGCCATTCTAAAAGGCAAAAAAAATTTCGTCCTTAAAAAATTAAAAAAAGAAATGGAGCAAGCTTCAAAAGAGCAAAATTACGAACTGGCCGGAGAAATAAAAAACAAATATTTTTCTTTAGAAAGAGTTTTGAAAAACGCCAAAATTATTGCCAATGGAAATTCTTCCCATTCTCAAAGCCGCATAGAAGGCTATGACATCTCAAATATTCAGGGAAAATTTGCAGTTGGGTCAATGGTGGTCTTTGAAAACGGAAAGCCAAATAAATCCGAATATCGCAAATTTAAAATCAAAATGGAAAACGAGCCCAATGACACCGCAATGATAAAAGAAGTTATTTCAAGAAGGCTTAAACATTCAGAATGGCAATTGCCTCAAATTATGCTGATAGACGGCGGAAAAGGCCAGCTCAATGCCGCGAAAAGCGCCTTCGGCGCCTCGCGGCAAGCCGCCCCAAAAATACTGGCTCTTGCAAAAAGAAACAACGAGCTTTTTATGGATAATAAAAAAGAGCCCGTCTTGCTTAAAAACTTGCCTCAAGATTTCGCCAATTTAATTTTGCGCGTCCGCGACGAATCTCACCGCTTCGCCATAAGCTACCACAAACTCCTCCGCAAATCCCACCTGCTGAAATAATTGCAACTTAGAAGGCCTCGCCTCCGAAGTAGCTATTCTAAAATTTTGTTTTTGAGATTTTTAGCTTCTTTTTCAAAAAAATTTTTCAATTCGCTAATCGTAATCTTTTTTATCATTTTGGGCAGAGCTTCCACCCTTTTGACTTTCGCCAATTCGCTGCCCAAGAATAAATCATCGATTTTTATTCCGAATTTTTTTTCCGCATCTTTTTTGACTTCAGCCAATTTAAACTCTTGCAATAAAAAGTAAAGATCGGCAAAATCTTTCGGATCAAAGCGATCCAGCATAGCCATCAATTTGTTTGCCGCAATATCTTTTAAACTATCAACTTTTATACCCATCCATTCCATCGCCTCATTTAATTGCCTAAATGGATATCTCGTAAATTCAAGCTTTAATTCTTCTTTATCGATTTTATAATAAAACTGGTTTCTATCATACAATTTTTCGTAATCGAATTTATCCGCGCCGATTATTTTCTTTAATTTTTCCGCAAAACTATGCAAAAAAATCCTATCCGGGTCGTTAAAAATAAAAAAATCCAAATCATCAGAAAAACGGTGCTTTAAGTAGCAAGCGGCCAAAGCTGTTCCGCCGGATAAGTAAAAATCTTTTAAATTCGACTCCTTTGCAATAGCCTCGATTGCCTTCTTTTGAGTGATTGTTAAAATTTCTTGTTCCATAAAATCAATTCCAAAAAAGCCCGCCTATCTTGGGGAATTTTTAAGTCTTTGAGATATTTGCCAAGAAGCCGGCGGCTTATTTTTTTCTTCAAGCGTCCATAATTGATTTGCCTTTCTAACGCCCAAACCGGATCTTTTTTGGCCTGCTTCTCATATTCTTTTTTATCATAATCCCAAGTCATACTTTGATTATATCACAACTATTGACTTAAACAATGGGTGGTGATATCATATAATATGAACTTGTGGAGGGCGGTTATGCACGCCATTGCGGCCATTTTGGGATTATATCTCGCCGCTAAATTTGTTCCAGGAGTAGAATTTTACGGAACTTATTTATCTTTAATTTTTATAGGCATTTTGCTGGGATTGGCCAATTTTTTTATAAAACCGATTGTTAAGGCCATTTCGCTACCAGCTATAATTTTAACTTTAGGGTTATTTAGCATAATTATAAACATGGCTTTTGTTTGGATAATTGCGGATGTTTTATTTCCAGAAACTATGGAAATTGCCGGAATTATCCCTTTATTCTGGACAACTGTCATTATTTGGATTTTAAGCTTAATTTTAGGGTTACATTCGCATGCAAAATCTGATTGAAATTGCTCAAATAATTGTTTCCGCAATTTTAGTTGCAACCATTCTTCTTCAGCAAAGAGGAGCTGCTTTGGGGTCGGGCTTTGGGGGAGAAGGCGGAAGCTTTTATTCAACCCGCCGGGGATTTGAAAAATGGATTTTTTGGACAACTATTTTATCATCTATTATTTTTATTCTTTTAGCTGTGGCAAATCTAAAAATCTAAATTTATTTCTACAATGCTTCGAAACAAAAAAGAGGAAGACACTATTCCCCTTAAGAGGAGAATTAAAAGTTTCAAGCCAAAGAAAGACATAATACTTTCTCCGGGTTTTGAAATTAGAAAAACAAATTCCAACCAAAAGTGGTTTGGGAAAAAATGGAAATATTTTTTCAAAACCTTGGGCAAGGGAGAAAAAATTATTTTTTATCTTTTATTTTTGGCGGCAATTGCTTCAATTGGTTTTGTTGCCTTTAATTTTTATATCCAAAACACAAAAGCCATTCCGGCCTCAGGAGGAATAATTGTAGAAGGGTCAGCTACACAGCCAAGATTTATTAATCCTATTTATGCAAATTCGGATACAGACAGAGATCTAACAGAACTAATCTTTTCAGGGCTGATGAAATACGACAAAGACATGAACATTGTTCCCGATTTGGCTGCCAAAAACCCCGAAATTGAACAAGACGGGACAGTTTATAGCTTTTATTTAAAAAATGATTTGTTTTGGCAAGACGGAACTCCCCTTAACGCAGATGATGTAATTTTCACAATAAAAACTATTCAAAATCCGGATTTAAAAAGCCCTTATTTGGCTAATTGGGTTGGCGTGAAAGCCGAAAAAATAAGCGACTTGGGAATAAAGTTTACGCTTCAGAAACCTTACGCCGCATTTATCGAGAACTGCGCGTTAAAAATAATTCCTAAGCATATATGGGAAAATGTTTCGGCTCAAAATTTTCCTTTCCAATCGTATAATCTTGAAAATGCCATTGGCTCGGGAATTTATAAAATAAAGGAAATAAAGCGAAGCGATGCGAACCAGCAGGTAGAATCCATCACGCTTGAAAAAAACAATTTCTATTCCGGGCAAAAGCCGTATATTCCTGAAATAAAATTTTCTTTTTTTAACAGCCAAAACGATTTGGTTAAGGCAGCCAAAAGAAATAAAATCACGGGATTAAACGCTGACATTGGCCAATTGGATTCAAGCAAGTGGACAAAAGATAATATTTATATGCCCAGATATTTCGCTTTATTTCTGAATCTGGACAAAAATGAAATTTTGAAAAATAAAGATATAAGGATTGCTTTAGCTGAAGGGACAAATAAAAAAGAATTGAGCAAAGACATCGTTGACTCGCCCATTCTTCCAAATTTTTACGGGATTTCCCTTCCTTCGCAAACATACGGATACGACCCAGAAAAAGCGGTTTCAGCTTTTGAAAACGCAGGATTTAAAGATAACGACAACGATGGAATAAGGGAGAAAACAATAAATAAAGAGTTGGCTTTTCAATTTAAAAGCAGGCTTGGCCCAGGTTCTTCGGGAGACGAAGTTTCCCAGCTTCAGAAATGTTTAAGCATAGAACAAACCGGCTATTTTGGAGACCAAACAAAGCAAGCTTTGATTTCTTTCCAAGAAAAATATGCAGATGAAATTTTAAAGCCAACAGGATATGACAAGGGAACCGGAACCGTAGGCGATGCAACCCGGAAAAAGCTTAATGAAATTTGCTTCGGAAATCCAAACCAATTGCAAAAATTGAGCTTTAACCTGGTTACGGTTGACCAGCCGGAAATGGAATCCATTGCTAAAATTATTCAAAGCCAATGGAAGGAAATCGGGGTGAATTTGGAAATTGAAGCTTACCCGCTTAATCAATTAGAAGAAGAGTTTATAAAATCAAGAAATTACGACATTTTGCTTTTTGGCGAAGTTTTGGGGGCGATTCCCGACCCGTTTCCTTTCTGGCATTCTTCGCAGAAAAGCGATCCGGGGTTGAATTTTTCTTTTTATCAAAATTCGGAATTGGATAAGCTGCTTGAAAATAACAGAAAAATTTCAGACGAAAATTTGAGAAAAGAAAGTTTGGGAAAAATCCAAGATATGATTATGCAAGATTCGCCGGCAATATTCCTTTACTCCCCAAAATATTCATATTTGATTTCAAACACAATCAAAGGAATTTCCAACAAAAAGGCAGTTAATATATCTCAAAGATTTTCAGATATTGAAAATTGGTATATAAAAACCAAAAGAATCTGGAAATAATTATTGCCGCGGTGGCGGAATTGGCATACGCGTATGGTTCAGGACCATATCCTGGCAACGGGTTGTGGGTTCGACTCCCACCCGCGGCACTCAATATATAAATATTATGATGAAAGAAAAACAAGAAAAATTACGCATTATTCCTCTGGGAGGATGCGAAGAAGTCGGAAGAAACATGACCGTTTTTGAATATGGAAAAGATATTTTGATTTTGGATATGGGAATCCAATTTCCAGAAGAAGATATGCCCGGAATAAATTATGTGATTCCTGACACCGGCTACTTGCGCGGGAAAGAAAAAAATATCCAAGGAATTGTCTTTTCGCACGGACATATGGACCATATTGGAGCTGCCCCTCTTTTGATAAATAAGTTGGGCAACCCTCCCATTATCGGCAGGCCATTTACAATTGAAATGATAAAATACAGACAGGAAGATTATTCCCGCGGAGCGTCAAAAACCCTTAAGCCTGTTTACATTAAAGATGTAAACGAAAAAATGAATTTTGGCAGTTTTAATTTAAGCTTTTTCCCAGTTGACCATGCCATTATAGACGCTGTCGGCGTGATTATTTCAACTCCATCTGCTACCATAATCCACCCTGGCGACTGGATGATAGAACATAATCCGATAGGAAGGGAAAAGATTGATTACAGGCATTTGGCAAATCTTCCCCGGCCGACGATTCTAATGCTTGAAAGCTTGGGAGCCACAAACGCCAAAAAACCTGTTACAGAAAAGCAGATGATGGAAAATATAAAGAAACTTGTCCGCGAGGCGCCGGGAAGAATTATTATCGCCACATTTTCTTCTCAAGTGGAAAGAATAAAGCAAATTATTGAATATGCCAGCCAAACTGGAAAGAAAGTTGCATTAGACGGATTTTCAATAAAAATGGCCGTTGAGATAGCTAAGAATTTAGGTTATGTTAAGACTAAAGAAGGCGTAATAATTCCAGTTGAAAATATTTCGGATTATCCTGACAACAAAGTTATTATTATGTGCACCGGAGCTCAAGGGGAAGAAAACGCCGCCTTGGCAAGGATTGTAGATGGAATCCACAGATTCATAAGAATTAAAAAGTCAGATACGGTTGTTTTTTCTTCATCGGTTATTCCCGGAAATGAAAGGACGGTGCAAAGAATAAGAGACAAGCTTTACAGGCTTTCCGACAATGTCATACATTCTGAAATTATGGATGTCCACGCTTCCGGCCATAGCAATGTAAAAGACATCCAAGAAATCATTACCCAAATCCACCCTGATTATCTTGTCCCAGTTTACGCTTATCATTATATGTTAAAAGAGGCGGAAAAAATTGCCAAGAGTTTGGGAATGCCTCCTCAAAACATTGTTGTTCCCGACAACGGGTCAATTATTGAAGCAAGCGAAAATGGAATAATGGCATTGAATAAAAAAATTCCCATTAATTATGTTTTTGTTGATGGGTCGGGAATAGGAGATGTGGGCGAAGTTGTTTTAAATGACCGCATAAAACTTGCCGAAGACGGAATGTTTGTGGTAGTTGCGGTTATTGATAAAAAAACAGGTAAAGTAAAAGGTTCGCCCGACATTATTTCAAGAGGATTCGTTTATTTAAGGGAATCAAAAGAACTCTTGGCCGAAACGCGGAAAAAATTGGTGGGAATGATAAATAAAGCAACTCAAAGCAACGGGCCCGTGAACTGGGCAAATTTAAAAGAAGAAATAAAGAATAAATTAGGTGATTTCTTATTTTCAAAAACCGAAAGAAGGCCTATAATAATACCAGTGATTATTGAAGTTTAACATGCGTATAATTTCGGGCATTCAGCCCACAGGACAACTTCATATTGGAAATTATTTGGGAGCCATAAAACAATGGACTGAACTTCAAAATAAAGAAGAGTGTATTTTTTTTATAGCCGACTTGCATTCTTTGACTGTTCCCTATGAGCCAAAGGAGCTTCAAAATAACATTTTGGAAGCAGCGATTGCTTATTTGGCAGCCGGAATAGACCCGTCTAAAAGCATTTTCTTTGTCCAGTCTAAGGTAAAAGAGCATACTGAACTCACATGGATTTTAAATTCCGTTTGCCCTGTTGGAGATTTGGAAAGGATGATTCAATTTAAAGAAAAGGCAAAGCAATTTAAGAAAAATATAAACGCGGGGCTTTTAACATATCCTACTTTAATGGCTGCCGATATCTTGCTGTACAAAGCTGAATCTGTTCCAGTTGGAAAAGACCAAGTGCAGCACATTGAGCTGGCGCGCGAAATTGCCCGCCGGTTTAATCAAAGATACGGCAAAACTTTTCCCGAACCCAAACCCCTCCTATCGGAAGGCGCAAAAATAATGTCTTTAACAGACCCGAAAAAGAAAATGTCAAAATCATCCGGCCCCGAAGGTTGCTTGTTCTTGTTTGATGAACCCGAAACAATCCGAAAAAAGATTATGTCGGCCGTAACCGACACGGGGAAAGAAGTTAAATTTTCAGCCAGGACCAAGCCAGGAATATCAAATCTTTTAATAGTTTACAGCTTAATTTCCGGAAAAAAAGTAAAAGAATTAGAAGGGGAATTTAAAAATAAAAATTATTCTGAGTTTAAGAAATCTTTGGCCGAAGCTTTGGTGAATTTTCTGGAACCTTTCAGAAATAAAAAACGCGAGTTGGTTTCGCGGAAAATCTACATCGATGAAATTTTGCGAATGGGCGCCAACAAGGCGCGTTCGCTCGCCGAATCTACCATGCAGGAAGTCTCCTCCAAAACCGGCCTAATGTAAAAGCCGAACATCAGGGGTCATTTAATCAATTTACTCAATTCAGAAATTCGTTTTTCGAGGGATTTTTTGTTTTTAGCTTCGACAGTAAGGCGAAGCAAAGGCTCTGTATTTGAAGGCCTCAAATTGAACCACCAATCTTTGTATTCAACTGTAATGCCATCCAAAAAATCTTGTTTTCCTTTTATATATTTTTTCTTTGCTTTATCTAAAACTTTTTCTTTATCTTTAACTTCAAAGTTAACTTCGGCCGAAATTTCATAAATCATATATTCTTTCGCCATTTCGGAAACTTTTTTATCTGATTCGGAAATTATATTTAAAAATATAAGGAAAGCAAGGAAGCCGGAATCGAAATAAAAGTTATCTTTAAAAGAATAATGCCCTGAAATTTCTCCCGAAACAATGCCATTGTTTTCAAGCAAAGCTTCTCTTAAATTTACCGCTCCGACTTTTGACCTTATTGGAATGCCTCCCATTTTTTTTATAAATTCCGGCACCGCCTTTGAACAAATCAAATTATAGGCAATCGCCTTATTGGAATACTTATTTAAAAAATATTTGGCTAAAAAAATAAGAGAAATGTCTCCCCTTATCAATTCGCCTTTTTCATCAACTAAAAAAACCCTGTCTGCATCTCCGTCGAAAATAAGGCCAAAATCCGCCTTTTCTTCAACAATTTTTTTCTTTATTCCTATAGTTGATTCTTTCAGCAAAGGATTAGGCTGATGGGCGGGAAAGTTTCCATCGATATTGAAATTCAAAGGAATTATTTCAACCGGAAGCTTGTCTTGAATGAGAGGAATGACCTTAGCTGCCATTCCATTGGAAGCATCGATAACTATTTTAAAAGGATTTATTTTTTCTATTGATGCCAAAGATAATAAATGTTCGGTAAAATCAGGCCATATATTTAAATCTTTGACTTCCCCAAAAACCGAAGCTTCTTTAAAAACCTTATCTGCAGCATCCGCCAAATCATTTCCCCTTATAACTTCGAAAATATTGTCCGGTTTTTTTCTTATCATTTTAAAGCCATCGTATTCTTTGGGATTGTGCGAAGCAGTTATCATAATTCCAGCTTCATAGTCGTATTTTGCCGCTACGAAATACATCCCCTCGGTGGGCGTTTCACCTATGCTAAAAACATTGCAGCCTTGCGAAGTAATTCCCTTCATAAGAGAATTAAAAAGGGCTGGCGAGCCGATTCTGCCATCCCTGCCTATAACAACATTTTTTACATTTGTATAATTTACAAAAGCTTGGCCGATTTTAAACGCAATTTCATCATTTAATTGGCTGGGATACACCCCTCTTATATCATACGATTTGAATATTGACTTATCCATAATAATATTATAGCATAGACCTAAAGAATATTTAACGCAATATGAAAAATTACGAACTTGTTTATACAGCCAACCCGGAAATATCTCAAGACGGGCTCGAAGAATTATCCCAGAAAATCGGCGGAATTGTTAAAATTTCCAAAGCTTCGAAACCGGAAAGAAGAAGGCTGGGTTACGAAATTAACGGCAAAAAAGAGGCTTTTTTGGTTTCAATTGATTTTTCTTCCGAAGCCGGTAAAATTGCGGAATTGAAAAAAATGCTGGATGCCGAAAAAAGCATCTTGAGAAAAATTATAATTATAAAACCGAAAGAAAGGCCCGAAGAAGAAGAAAGAATTCCCCAGAAAGAAAGCAAGTCCCAAAAAGTTGAACTGGAAAAGATAGACGAAAAAATAGACGAAATATTAAAATAATATTTTTATGAATTTAAACAAGGCGATAATTGTTGGAAATGTAACTCAAGACCCGCAATTAAAAACCACTCCGGCAGGGCAAAATGTTTGCACATTTTCAGTGGCAACAAACAGGATCTGGACGGACCAAAACAATCAACGCCAGCAAAAAACAGAATTCCACAATATTGTAATGTGGCGGAAGCTTGCAGAAACAGCTTCAAAATATCTTAAAAAAGGAAGTTTGGTGCTAGTTGAAGGAAGGCTTCAAACAAGGTCATGGCAGGACCAAAACGGAATTAAAAAATATCGGACTGAAATTGTGGGGGAAACAATGCAATTGGGCCCCAGGCCGATGGGAACTCCCCAGCAAAGAGAAGAACAGCCGGCGCCCGTCGAAGAGAATATTCCTATAATCGAGGAAGGAAAAGACGAAGGAGAAATAAATATTAAAGACATACCCTTTTAAATAAATTTATGGATTGCTACTTTTGCCAAAGAAATCAAAAAAATTTAGATTTTAAAAATATCGAAGTTTTAAAAAACTTCGTTTCTGGCTTAGGAAAAATTAGGCCAAAAAGAAAAACAAATCTTTGTTCGAAACATCAAAGACAACTGGCTACAGCCGTAAAACGCGCTCGCGTTTTAGGCTTGCTCTCCACGCAAACCAAGTAAATTAATGCCTATAGGCATTCCACATCGCTTCTCCAAATGAGCTGGGGTAAGAAACAGCTCCTTTCGCGCCGTTTAATTCTGGAAGCCTTCCGCATTGTTTTCCAGCTTGGCAGGAAAAATTTGTGAAAGTTGAGCCCGGAGTCAAATCCGGGTCAAGGATGCACTGGCCCGGATGAGCAGGATCGGGTCCCCCGCCTTGGCTTACCGGCGCGCATGGGTCGGGCTGAGTAATTTTGCCTTGAGCAACCCACCTGTCCGAATATTCGGTTATTAAAGAATTGTTCCAAATTTGGTTAAGCGAAGGCATTAAAACTAAACTCAAGGCTGTATATTTCCATAATATTGAGCTGCAGCAATCTTGATATGAATGAGTGTGCACGGCTGCATCAATGAAACCATAAGGGTCTTTAAAGTCTAAATCTTCACCGTTATTAAAGCTCGCCCAATAACGGCTTTCAACATAAGCGGCATCTTTCGGGTTCCCCGCAAGCTGGCCTGCCCAAAGAACCCGGCCGTCTTTTCCCCTATAAAGCTCATCTTCGCCAAATTCATGGAAATAACTTACTTGGGGAAAGTTTGATATATAATTTTTTATTTCGGCATTGTCTAACATTGCTCCCGCGAAAGTTATCGGAAGCTTTATTCCGCTGCTCCAACCCGCTCCCCAATATCTGCCTCCGATAGCCATATGATAATAATCTATTCCTATTTGGGTAATATATATTGCCGCTTTTCGCTTGCTTTCCAAAGGATAATTTAACATCAGCCCCAAAATAGAATCGGAAATATCGTTAGAAGCAATGGCAAAATAACTGGTTTCTCCAGCGCTTAAATTTATGCCATAGTTATCAACCGGGCGGATAAATTCGCCGACCCATTCGGGATTAATTTCATTTAGGTGAACCATTTTTGACTTATTTTCTATCCAAGAAATTGTCGGGGCATTTGGAACCATGGGCAAGGAAGGCAACAAATCCAATCTTAGATTTTTTGTGGAATACATTACCTTATTAGTCCCAAAATAAGGCGGCCTGAAAACGGTTGCCCCATTGTCTTCAGGGACCGATGCCAATACAGTTAAAACCGCCGCAGTTTGCAGTTCGGGGCGCCAAGCCCCCTCGGCTCGGCTTATAGTTTTTACAATTGAGCTTCCAGGATTTGCAGTGTAAGGAAGAGCGGGAATTAAAGAAGCTGTTGCAACATAACTTAAGGGGCCCCGGTTGTCGTAAGACTCTTTATTCGGGTCGTTTGGGTTAACTTCCCAGCCATTTCTCAATTTTCCAGATTCATTTATTACCGGCGGGTCAATGCTTACTATTTTTGCAGGGCCTAATATCCAATAATCCCCATTGGCAAAAGTTCCATATTGATATTCTTTATCGAATGTCCATGTAATGCCATACTGCGAAATGCTTTTCGTTGTTGGGGCGCTCGGCGCAGGAGTGGGGCTTGGAGTAGGCGTCGGTACTGGAGTCGGAGTCGGAGTGGGTATTGGCGCTGGTGCTGGCACTGGAGTTGACGCCGGAGCGGGCTTTGGAGATAAAATTTCGTTGAGTTTGGCTCGCGTGTTCGCTTCGCAAAAGCCTGTTGTGTTTTGATAGCCTGGCTTAAGCGGAGTAATTTTATATTTTTGCTGAAATTGAGCGACAGCTGATTTTGTCATTTGGCCGTAAAAACCCGTAATTGGAATTTTAAGGGAAAGGTCGGAATTCAAAACAGCTTGCAGATATTTTATGTTTTGCGAAGTCTGCCCGGGAAGAAGGTCTTGGGCAAAGCTAAAATTTTGAGGAACGCTTTTAATCTGAGCCAACAAAGTCTGGAGCTGCTGAATTTGAGTTAAAAGCTGATTTATTTGGGTTTGAATTTCGGCTGAAGTAATGGCATGCGCGGTGGGCGCAAAAGCAAAAACAAAGAGTAAAATTGCTCCTCCGCAAAAAAATATTTTTTTCATTTTTTAACTTTGGCTTATAATTGCTTTTTTTATTTCGCTTTCTATTTTAGGATTTTCTTTTAAAAATGTTTTTGCTCCTTCTATCCCCTGCCCCAGCTTTGTTTCGCCATATTGATACCAGCTTCCCGATTTTGAAACAATTCCTTCTCTTATCCCGGTATTCAAAAGGTCTGCTGTATAAGAAATGCCTTCGTTATAATAAATATCAAATTCTGTTGTTTTAAAAGGAGGGGCGACTTTATTTTTTATGACTTTTGCCCTTACTCTGTTTCCTATTATATTTTCGCCTTGTTTTATCTGCGCCGAACGCCTTACTTCAAGCCTTACAGAAGAATAAAACTTTAAGGCCATGCCTCCCGGAGTCGTTTCGGGATTTCCAAATATCACTCCGATTTTCATTCTTGTTTGATTCAAAAACAAAACTACGGTTTTAGTCCTTGAAACAATTCCCGCCAATTTGCGGAGAGCCGAAGACATTAATCTTGCTTGAAGCCCTATTTGAAAATCGCCTATTTCCCCAGCAATTTCGGCTTTTGGCGTAAGGGCCGCCACCGAATCAACAACTATTACATCTACTTCGCCCGAATCCGCCAAGGTTTCAACAATTTGCAAAGCTTGCTCCCCTGAATCGGGCTGGGAAATCAAAAGCTCTGAAATATTCACTCCTATTCTTTTGGCATAATCGGGGTCTAAAGCATGCTCTGCATCAATAAATGCGGCCACTCCTCCTCTTTTTTGAGATTCGGCGCAAAGATGCAAGGCAATTGTTGTTTTTCCTGAACTTTCAGGCCCGAAAACTTCTATAACTCTCCCTCTTGGAAATCCGCCTACTCCCAAAATCTGGTCAAGCGAAACAGACCCTGTGGAAATCGCTTCCACATCCATAGCTTTGGCATCCCTCAAATTCATAATCGCCCCTTCGCCAAAACGTTGCTTTATTTCATCTAACGCCTCTTGCAAACTTTCCCTGTCTTTTTTTTGTTCTTCTTTTTTAGCCATATATTTTTGTTATATTTTTTCCCAGCCGTCTTCGGTAAACCTTTCGCCCTTTTGCTGGTCGGGAGGGGTTGGGATTTCACCTCCTTGCATATTATTATTCATTAGCGATATTTCCGGGGAAACTGGAGCCCCTCCTCCGTAAACTTCCCTTGGCTTGGCGCCATCTTGGGGGCCAACCACGCCTCTTTCTTCGAGCAAATCTATCAACCGCGCCGCTCTTGCATAACCAACTCTCAAACGCCTCTGCAAGAGAGACGCCGAAGCTTTTCGCGACTCAATCACCACTTTTTTGGCTTCTTCAAACAGCGGCTCTCCGGAATCTTCGGATTCTCCATTGTTATAAAAGCTCGAAACTCCGGATTCCAAATTGTCTGTTTTATTTAATTCCTGAACTAAAGTATTATCCATTTCAACTCCCGATTCTTCTGTTTGCTTTTCTATATATTCAACTACTTTTCGCATTTCTTTGTCTGAAACATAAGCTCCTTGGATTCTTTTGGGCTTTGGTGTTTGCGCCGAAACGAAAAGCATATCGCCCGCCCCCAAAAGCTTCTCGGCTCCGGAGCAGTCTATAATTGTTCGGGAATCAATTTGAGATGCAACCTGAAAAGTAACTCTTGATGTAATATTGGCCTTTATCAACCCGGTAATGACTTCGACTG
>OBLY010000010.1_pt1 | contig 30224 bp, 34 predicted proteins | sample 1539041 | NCBI WGS metagenome assembly OBLY01 (sample SAMEA2690973, study PRJEB22502) | sediment metagenome | biome: Billabong; feature: Tropical; material: Sediment | place: Australia | collected 2013-05-14 | depth 1 m
CTAGACGATGGGACCAATATTGGATATATTATAATATCATGAAAATTTTGGCAATAGAAACTTCTTGCGACGATACAGCGGTTGCAGTGGTTGAATTTTCAGGAAAAAAAATCCGAATTTTATCGGATATTGTTTCGTCGCAAACAGAAATTCATAAACAATTTGGCGGAGTTCATCCTAGCTTAGCGAAAAGAGAACACGAAAAAAATTTGCCAATTATTTTTAAAAATCTGGATTCCCGCCTTCGCGGGAATGACATAGAAGCGATTGCGATAACGGTTGGGCCGGGACTTGATCCATGTTTATGGACAGGCGTTGAATTTGCAAAAAAAATAGCAAAAGAAAACAAATTGCCGATTATCCCTGTTAATCACATAGAAGCTCACATTTTGGTTAATTTTTTAGAAAAGAAGCCTAGGCTTCCAGCAGTTGCCTTGGTTATTTCGGGCGGGCACACTCAATTGATTTTAATGGAAAAAATCGGAAAGTATAAAATTATAGGCGAAACAAGAGATGATGCCGTAGGAGAATGCTTTGATAAGGCTGCGCGCATTTTAGGTCTGGGTTATCCAGGCGGACCTGCAATTGCCGCCCAAGCCCAAAAAAATTTCGCTATTTCGCCATTTCGCGATATCGCATTGCCGAGGCCGATGATATATTCTAAAGATTACGACTTTAGCTTTTCCGGATTAAAAACAGCCGTTCTGTATAATTTTAAAAAGCAAAAAGAAATTACTCCCGAATATTTAAGCGCAATGTCAAAGGAAATCCAGCAAGCCGCAATAGACATTTTAATAAAGAAAACCCTAAAAGCCGTAAGAGATTATGGAGTCAAAACTATTATTTTAGGAGGCGGAGTTTCGGCAAATGAAGAACTTCGCAAACAATTTAAACAAAAATTTAAAAATACAATTTTCCCCGAAAAACATTTTTCCACTGATAATGCAGTAATGATTGCTATTGCCGGATTTTATCATAAAAGCAAAGCAACCCGGCAATACAGCAAAATAAAAGCCCTACCAAATCTAAGAGTCTAGTGCTACTATAAAGCCATGGAATTGCCTCCGCAGTACAATCCGAAAGAGGTTGAGGAAAAAATTTACAAGCTTTGGGAAGAAAGCGGTTTTTTTAATCCGGACAATTTGCCATCGAGGCATAAAAAACCGTATTCAATTGTCATTCCCCCGCCGAATATAACCGGAGAACTGCATATGGGCCATGCCTTAAACGCAACCATTCAAGATATTCTAATAAGAAGAAAAAGAATGCAAGGATTTAAAACTCTTTGGCTTCCCGGAACCGACCATGCAGGAATTGCCACCCAAAATGTTGTCGAGAAAAAATTGAGAAAAGAAGGAAAAAGCCGGTTTGACCTAGGCAAGGAAAAATTTGTAGAAGAAATTTGGAAATGGCGCGAGCAATACGGAAACGCAATTTTAAACCAATTTAAAAAAATCGGATGCTCTTGCGACTGGTCGAGAACCAGGTTTACTTTAGACGAAAATTATGCCAATGCGGTAAAAGAAGTTTTCTTGCATTATTACGAAAAAGGCTGGATTTACAAGGGCAAAAGAGTGGTTAACTGGTGCCCAAGATGCGCCACTTCCCTATCTGACCTGGAACTCGAATATTCGGAAGAAAAAGGAAAACTTTGGTATATAAAATACGGGCCGATTACAGTTGCAACCACAAGGCCGGAAACAATGCTTGGAGACACAGCCGTGGCAATAAACCCCAAAGATGAAAGATATAAAAATTTAATAGGCCAAAAAGTTATTTTACCGATTGTAAATAAAGAAATCCCTATTATCGGAGATAATTTAATTGATTCTAAATTTGGAGCCGGCGCCTTAAAAGTAACTCCCGCTCACAGCCAAATAGATTCTGAAATTGGGTTTAAGCATAAGCTAGAAAGCATTCAGGTTATTAATGAAAGAGGAAGAATGATAAATGTTCCCGAAAAATATGCGGGGTTAAAAGTTTTGGAAGCAAGAGAAAAAGTTCTGGAAGATTTAAGGGCTTTAAATTTAATTGAAAAAGAAGAAGAATACACTCATCAAATTCCTAAATGCTACCGCTGTTCCACCATCATTGAACCAATGCCTTCGGAGCAATGGTTCTTGAAAATGGATGAATTAAAAAAGCTGGCGGAAAAACCGGTTAAAGGCAAGAAAATAAAATTTCATCCCAAATCCTTCGAAAAACCTTATTTGGATTGGCTGAAGAATGTAAAAGACTGGTGCATTTCCCGCCAGCTTTGGTGGGGCCATAAAATTCCGATAGAAGGCGAGGAAAGCGTTTTGGATACTTGGTTTAGCTCGGCCCTTTGGCCTTTTGCAACAATGGGTTGGCCCCAAGAAACAAAAGACTTAAAAACTTTTTACCCAACAGATGTCCTTTCAACCGCAAGGGATATTATAAATTTATGGGTATCAAGAATGATTTTTTCTGGAATGGAATTTATGAAAGAAATTCCATTTAAAGATGTTTATATCCATTCCACTGTTTTAACTAAAGATGGCCAAAGAATGTCAAAATCTTTGGGAACAGGAATAAACCCGTTAAATTTAATTGAAAAATACGGGGCCGATGCAACCCGTTTCGGGCTTGCCTATCAGATAATGGGAAACCAAGATATGAAGTTTGGAGAAGAAAATATTTTGATGGGAAAAAAATTCTGCAATAAAATATGGAATGCCGCCCGGTTTGCAATTGCGCAAAGCGGGTCTAAAAAAAATAAGGCGGATAAAAATATTTTAAAGCAACTGGATACAACTACAAAGAAAGTTAATAAAGCTATAGATAAGTTTGAATTTGGCAAAGCAGCTCATATATTATATGATTTTTTCTGGCATGATTTTTGCGATACATACATAGAAAAATCAAAAGAGCAAAGCAATTCAAAAGTTTTAACGCGCATTTTGCTTGATTCTTTAATTTTGCTTCACCCCTTTATGCCTTTTATAACCGAAGAAATTTATCAAATTTTGCCAATTGAGAAAAAACAAAAAAGCATAATGGTTGAAAAATGGCCTATATAACAATTCTTTTTTACATTATTTTTGGATTGTTCCCCAGCCTGATTTGGCTCTTTTTTTATTTAAAAAAAGACGCCCATCCGGAACCCAAGGGGATGATTATAAAAATCTTCCTTTTTGGAATGATTGCCGCTGCTGCGGCGGCGGCAATTGAAATTATTTTTTCGAAATTATTATTTTCTTCGGCCCCATTGTCTGTTTATAATTTTTTATTTATAGCTTTGGTCGAAGAACTGTCAAAGTTTTTGGTTATTAAATTTAAAGTGATGAAGAGCTCCGAGTTGGACGAACCGGTGGACATAATGTTGTATATGATAATTGCAGCTTTGGGCTTTGCCGCCCTGGAAAACCTCTTGTATATTTTTCCAATATTTGGGGTTAAAATGTCCATCTTTGAGGCCGGAGCAATAAGCCTTTTCAGGTTTTTGGGAGCCACCTTTTTGCATGCCCTATGCTCCGCGACAATAGGATTTTTTCTAGCCTATGCGATTTTTAAACAAAAATATAAACATCTGCTCATACTTCTCGGATTTTTCACAGCGGTTTTCTTGCACGGAATTTTTAATCTGCTTATAATTAACTTTGAAAGCGGATTTTTAGTGGCATTGTTAGTTTCTTTGGGATTAGAAATTTCTTTTGCTTTTAAAAAATTAAAAAAAATAGCAAGTGTCTGCAAAATAAAATGAGGTCAGAAAAAAAACTTAAGCTTAATAAGAAAAAAACAGATATTCCCCTATTGGAGCTTGAAGGGGAATTAACAGTAGATGTTTTTGAAACTGAAAAAAATATTGTCATCCAATCGGCGGTCGCAGGAATAAATGCCGATGATTTGGAAATTTCAATCGAGAAAGATACTGTTTTGATAAGGGGCAGAAGAGAAAAAGAAATTAAAGAAGAGGCGAAAAATTATTTTTATCAAGAATGTTACTGGGGTGGATTTTCTCGAGAAATAATTCTTCCGGCAGAAACCGATTCTTCAAGGGCGGAAGCTGTAATAAAAAATGGTGTTTTAACTTTAACTATTCCCAAAATAACTCCTGTTGAAAAAACAAAAAAACTAAATATCAAAGAAGTTGAATAAAAAAAGAAACGCTATCGAGCAGATAGCGTTTTTGATTCCTTTCAAAAACTAAGCAAGAAGTGGCACAGTTGTGCCACAGCCAGCTTTTATTTTGCCCCCCAGAATCTTCCTGATTCTGTAAGGCAAACTGGCTTTTTTTAATCGAGTGGCGAATCTTTCGACGTCCTGTTCTGTAGTTGTAATATTAGAAAGCGACCCCCTTTCCAAAGCCATAAGTTTTATTTCAAACTCTGGCCTTCCTCCAAAATATCTTTTCAAAAGCTCTACATCGCTTGGGCTGTCATTCAACCCCCTCATCACAACCCAGGAAACTGTCGTTTTTTTGCCTGTTCTGCAGGATATTTTTTGGAAAATATCACGCAGCTTTTCAATGGAAGACCAGTTTGTTCCGGGCATAAAATAAGCCCTTTGGTCCCTAGTGGCAAAATTCAGGCTCCAGTAAAAAGTCACGGGCAAATTGCCATGTCTCTTGAGAAAATCCTCAAGGTTTTTCTCATGGCCGATGGTTGTGAATATGAAAGAAAATTGGAGCCCCATCCCTAAAACGATTTCCGCAGCCCTGCAGGCATTTTCCATATTCGAACAGACGCAGTCCCCTTCTCCTGCAAAGTTAACAGTAAGCCCTCTCCTAGTAAAACAATGCAAAATTTGAGCATTTATTTCTTCCACAGATAAGCGCCTGGAAAAAGGCCGAGTTCTGCCCGATTTGCAGAACCTGCATCTCCCCACGCATCCTACGCTCGAACACACTGCGATAACTTTACGGTTTGGATTGAACGGATCCAAGTAAGAAACCCAGGCAATCGGTTTTTTATCTTCCTTAAGATACCCTCCAAAACGTTCGACTCCGCTTCCATCTTTTATATAACTGCGCACCCCAACAACTCCTTTTTTCATATGGCATCTCCTTGCGTTTTGTTAAAGAACTCCGTTTCTTCTTACAATATCGGCAATTTAATCATAAAAGTCGAACCCTTGTCAAGAATACTCTTGGCAGAAATCGAACCCTTATGCTTTTCCGCTATCCAGCGGCAAATCGCCAAACCCAAACCAAATCCGCTCTGACCGTATTTTATGCATAAATCGCTGCGATAAAAACGGTCGAAAATATGCGGCAGATCTTTCTTGGGTATGCCGATTCCGTTGTCGGAAATATTTACTTGAATAAATTTATTTTTTGAATCTGATTCTGTTTCTATTCTTATCCATCCGCCCTCTTTTCCGTATTTAATTGCGTTTCGGATAATATTCAAAAACATTCTTTCTAATTTTTCCGCATCTCCCTTCATTTTATAATCCAAGTTCTTTTTTTTATAAAATATTTTAATTCTTTTTTTGTCAGCCAATAAACTCATTCTTTTTATTGTGCTTTCTAGGATTTTTTCAAAATTCAAAATTTTAAAAACTATTTTTTCTCTTCCCTCTTCGACGCTTGTCATGAAGGTGAGATTGGAAAGAATTTCTGTTATTTTATGTATTTCTTCATCAATTGTTTCAAAAACCGGAGCATTTTCATTTTCCTGCCTCAAAAGGTCCATTTGCAATTTTATTATAGCCAAAGGAGTCCTTAACTCATGCGAAGCATCGGCGACAAATTCAGATTTCAGTTTTAAATACTTATTTAGCTGGCTGGTTCTTTCCTGCACTTTTTTTTCGAGCTCGTCATTTAATTCTCCCAATTTTAAAGTTGTTTCAACTTCTTTTGTAACGTCCAAAGCCATAGACAAGGCTTGCTCCACCCGCCCTTTGTTATTTTTAAGAGGCACGGCTACTATATCAAGATAAACTGTTTTGCCGGACAAATTTGTTGTTTGACATTTTTGTTTTTCAAAAGGCTCGCCTGCACTTAAAAGCCTTTCATAGAGCGGACATAATCCTTCTCTTATAAAAAATGGGGTATCTTTAATATTTCTGCTTAAAGGATGTTTTGACCCCGAGAACTTTTTAAAATAGCGGTTAACAAAAACAATCTCGCCTTTTTTATCGAGAACCATAATGCTTATAGGGGCGCTGTTTACAATGTTTCCATTGAGGTCGGCTAAATTCATAATTTATTTATATCTTTCTGAAGATTAACAAATTATGAATTTTCTTATCACAATTTGACAAAACAGTCAATGATTTGTGGGCAGGGTGGGAGTCGAACCCACAAGAGTTTCCTCATTAGCTCCTAAGGCTAACGCGTCTGCCAATTTCGCCACCTGCCCAGTGAGATTATTTTAACAGATTTTTATTGTTTTAAAAAGATACGGGAGCGCCAAGAGCCTGCATTACTAGAAAAACAACCGATTTTGATAAAAAGGCGACAACAACCGCGACAATGGCATAAACAATATAATTTCTGGCTTTTTTCGTTTTTTCTGGTTCGCCGGCGGCTGTTAAAAAAGTAAAGGCGGCGATAATCACCACAAAGACCGCGCCGATAAGCAAAAAATAAAACAGCCAGTTTATAAAATTATTTAAAACCGCGAAAACGGCGCTGGGGTTTGTGGGCAGATTCGCTGGAGGTTCTGTGGGTATTTGAGCTTTGGCAACAATCATTAACTCACCCTACCCCACCTCATCTTATTTTTAAATTAAAAACGGGGGTTTTTCCCCCCGTTAATCACCCCTATTGCTGTTGTGCCCTTAATATGACTCTTTCCACAAAGAAAACAATTCCTTCCGCCAAAAAGGCAACAACAATAGCCACAATGGCATATATAATATAATTTCGAGCTTCTTTAACTTTGTCTGGATCTCCAGCTGAAGTAAGAAACCTAAAAGCAGCAATAATTATAACTATTATAGCCGCTATAAGTAATCCCCAAAAAATCCAATTAATAATATCATTTATAACTCTGAATAAGGTTGTCTGATCTCCAGGAATAACTGGCGGTTCTGTTGGTATTTCTGCACTGACTAAAACTGGTAAAAGTAACATCCCCAAAGCCAAACTTGATAATATTTTTTTCATATTTGTTTTTGTTTTTTTACCTTCGACCTTTAAGGAATTTTCGCGTTTGAACCTAAAACTTCCAACAGCAAATTAATAATTGATTTGGACAAAAAAACCACTATTACTCCCGCCAAAGAATAATATATTACATGACGCGCAGTTTTTATTTTTTCAGGATCTGCTTGCGAGAAGAGAAACAAATATCCGGCATAAATAACGGCAAATACAGCCACAATTAAAGAAATTACAAAAAGAAAGTCAATTACTCTGCCTATTATATCCCAAATTGTTTTAATATTTAAAGGATTAGGAATCTCAACCGATTGGCTGCTTTGAGCTAAAGAAATAAGAGGAATAAAAAAAGCTGCCATAGCGCAGATAATGAATATATTTTTGATAATCCCTTTTTGCATAAACTTCCCATTGTCATCCCCGTGAAAACGGGGATCCAGGTTCTTTAAATTAATCTAGATTCCCGCTTTCGCGGGAATGACACGCAAGGTCATTTTAGAAAGACTAGGCCGTAATGGTGGCTTCCGGCATCAATATTTTTCTGGAATTGGAATCCGTTTTTTTCGCAAAGTTCTTTTATTTCTTTTTCGGAAACTTTTTCTTTCCAATCCATAACTGCCAGAATCCCCCCTGTTTTCAAAACTCTTTTTGCTTCTATTATTATACTTTTTTTGCTTTCTATTTGAAAGAGAGTATTGGGGATAACTACCAAATCCATTGAATCGTCTTGAAGCGTAGAACCCCTTATTTTTTCGAGATTAGATTTTATAACCCTGACATTTTTTATTCGCGCTAACCGCAAATGGCTGCTTAAAGCTGAAAGGGGTTCTCTTAAAATATCTATGGCGTAAACCATTCCATCATCAAGCTTTTTAGCCAAGGGAACGGTAAAACCGCCCGAACCGCAGCCAAACTCCGCCGCTGCCATATCGTTTTTTAGGTCGAGCTGGTCCAATATTGTGTTTGGATTAAGAAACATATTAAATGCAAGCGGCGGATGCGACTTTGTCGCCCTCGTCAAGGCGCATGATTCTTACGCCTTGAGTCGCCCGGCTTAATTTGGGAACCGATTTAATTTCTGTCCTTATTACCTGCCCCTTTTCTGAAATAACAATCAAATCCTCATCTCCGTCTCCCAAGATAACTTTTGAAAATACCATATTTCCGATTTTTGCCGTTACATTTGAAGTTTTTATTCCGCTCCCGCCCCTCCCCTGCAGGCGATATTCTTTTATAGCCGTCCTCTTTCCATATCCGTTTTCACTTAAAACAAGCAAATAACTTTCGGCAGCTTCAGTTGGAACAATATCCATTCCAATCACTTCATCTCCCTTTCCCAATCTTATTGCCCTTATTCCAGAAGCCTGCCTCCCCATTGCGCGGACATCTTTTTCTTTAAACCTTATTGATTGCCCTTTTCTGGTTATAATAATTATATCGCTTTTGTCGGAACTTTTCACTACCTTCTTTAAGGCATCTCCCTTTTTAAGATTAATTGCAATTAAGCCCGAACGCCTTACATTGTCGAATTCTTTTATATTTGTCTTTTTTATAACACCATCTTTTGTAACCATTGCCAAACTGTTAACACCCCTTTCGGCATCCTCTTTGCAAAGGCACATTATCGAAAGAATTTTATCTTCAGCCGATATTTCAATAAAGTTCGAGAGCCCGCGCCCGCGCGCCACCCGGTTGGCTTCAGGAATTTCATAAGCTTGGGTCCTAAAAACCTTTCCCGAATCAGTAAAGAAAAGCAAAGAATCGTGGGTGTTTGCCGAAAGAAAATGCTCAACCACATCTTCTTGCATTGTTTTCATTCCCATTATTCCCTTTCCGCCTCTTTTCTGGATTTTATAAGTCGATGGGTTTATTCTTTTTATATACCCGCCTTGAGTAAGAGTAATGATTGTTTCTTCTTGCGGAATCAAATCTTCTTCGGCAATCTCCCCCACTCTTTGGGCCATAACTTTAGTTTTTCTTTCATCTCCGAATTTTTCTTTTACTTCTTTCAATTCTTTTTTTACAACTTCTTTTATTTTCTGCGGGCTAGCCAAAATTTCCATATATTCTTTTATTCTTGCCCGAATTTCTTTTAATTCATCCTCTATTTTCTGCCTTTCTAACCTTGCCAGCGCCGAAAGCTTTGTTTCAAGAATGGCATTTGCCTGAAGTTCCGAGAGCTTAAAGCTTTTCATCAAATTATTTTTGGCGTCCTCCCTGTCTTTCGAGCCGCGAATAATTTTAATTACAGCATCTATTTTATCTAGGCATTTATGCAAACCTTCCAAAATATGTTCTCTTTCTTTTGCTTTAGAAAGCTCAAACTTTGTCCTTCGGACAACAACTTCTTTCCTATGCTCTATAAAATAATTTAAAATTTCAACCAGCGACAAAATCCTAGGATGAATTCCGTCCACCAAAGCCAGCATATTCATATGGAAAGTTTTCTGCAAATCGGTAAATTTATAAAGCCGGTTTAAAATTTTATTGGGAAAAGCATCTTTCTGCAAATCAATTACAATTCTCATTCCATCTTTGTCGGATTCATCTCTTATATCTTTTATCCTTTCTATTTTTTTCTCCTGCACCAAATTCGCCAACTGCTCTATTAAAGTTGACTTTTGAACCTGAAATGGAATTTCAGTAATTATGATTTGTTCTTTGCCTTTTTCATCTTCAACCACTTCAGCTTTGCCCCGCACCACAATCGGCCCTTTGCCTTGAGAATAAGCGGCAATTATATCTTTTTTGCCATAGATTATTCCTCGCGTTGGAAAATCCGGCCCTTTTATAAACTCGTAAATATCTTCTACTGTTGTTTTTGGATGGTCTGCCAAGTGCAACAAAGCATCGACTAATTCGGAAAGGTTATGAGGCGGAATATTCGTAGCCATGCCAACCGCAATTCCCAAAGAGCCGTTTAACAAGAGTTGGGGCAACGGCGAAGGAAGAACAACGGGTTCCTTTCTTGTGCCGTCATAGTTTTCACGAAAGTTTACCGTGTCTTTCTTTATATCAGCCAGCATTTCTTCGCCGACTTTGGACATCTTGCACTCGGTATACCTTTGAGCCGCTGGAGGGTCTCCATCAATTGACCCGAAATTTCCCTGGCTGGCTATCAAGGGATACCGCAAAGAAAAATCTTGCGCCATTCTCACCAAAGAATCATATACCGCCATATCTCCGTGCGGGTGGTATTTTCCGAGAGTATCTCCTACAACCGTGGCTGATTTCCTGAATTTAGCGGAGCTGAACAATCCCGCTTCAAACATTGCCCAAAGGATTCTGCGGTGCACCGGCTTTAAGCCGTCTCTTACATCGGGCAAGGCGCGCGAAACAATTACCGACATTGCGTAGTCGATATAGGACTCTTTCATCTCTTGAGTTATTTCTCGCTCAAATTCTGGCATGCTATTGTTCTAAAATTATTACCTTTGATTCTTCTTCGCCCGAAGGCAAGTCTTTTTTCTTTATCGAAAGTTTGTCTATCTTTTCTGATTTGTCTATTCCCAATATTTTTAAAAAGGCATCGGGCTTGGCAAAATGCATGGGAATGGTTATTTTAGGTTCTATTTGCGACATTATTTTTGCAGCCATTTCAGGATTTCCCCCTATTGGAACCATTAAAATATCCACATCTCCCACAGCTTCCAATTGTTCGGCTGTAAGTTCGGATTGATGGATTCTTCCCAAATGGCAAACCCTCATTTCCTCGGCTTCGATTACATATATATTGGAATGTTTTGTCTGAATTCCTTTGATAAAAATTTCTTTCACATCATACTCCCCGGCAATATTTATAAGAAAATATTCGCCTTTTTCAATTTTTTGTTTGGAATCAGTTGCAAGCAAAATGTCCGCCTCGAGCTTGGGCCCCCTTATTCCGGATTCATCTGTAGGAGGGTCAATTATTAAGTTTACCTGCTCCCCCTTTCCTTTCGAAACCGAAATTTTAAAGCACGTTTCTCCGTACCAGTTTAAATTCATAATAAATTAATTTTATCACACTGTTTCTCTTGCTTCAAGTTTTATTATGTGATATACAGCTATATATGATAACTGCGCAGGAATCGGAAGAAAAAAAGGATTTGGTAAAACCGCCCCGTGTTGGCGAGATTGTTCAAGGAAAAATGGTGGCTTCTAAAAAAGCTTCGGTTTTTTTAGATTTGGGAGTTTGGGGAACGGGTGTAATATATGGAAGGGAATTTTACGAAGCAAAAGAAAAATTAAAGCATTTGAATCCCGGCGATGAGCTATTCGCAAAGATTATAAGTTTAGATAATGACGAGGGCTACATAGAATTATCTTTAACAAAAGCTGGAAAAGAATTGGCTTGGGAACAATTGAGAGAGAAAAAAGAAAAAGACGAAACAATAAAAGTAAAAGTTGTCGGCGCCAATAAGGGAGGGCTTTTGGCAAAAGTTTCAGATATTCAGGCGTTTTTGCCGGTTTCCCAGCTTTCTCCAGCTAATTATCCTAAAGTTGAAGGCGGAGATTCTCAAAAAATATTAAAAGCGCTCCAGAAATTTATCGGCAAAGAAATGGATGTTAAAGTTTTTGATTTCGACCCAAAAGAAGAAAAGCTGATTCTTTCGGAAAAAGCCAAAGAAAGCGAAAAAATAAAAGATATTCTGGACAATTTTAAAGTTGGCGATGTTATCGAAGTTGAAATAACTGGAATTGTGGATTTTGGAGCTTTTGTTAAAATTCCTTTAGTAAAAGATGAGGGGCAGGTTGACGGGTTAGAAGGATTAATTCACATATCTGAACTTGATTGGCAATTAATAGAAGACCCTTCGGAAATAGTTAAAATTGGCGAGAAAGTGCAAGCTAAAATAATAGATATTTCGAATGGGAAAATTTCTTTGTCTTTAAAAGCTTTAAAAGAAGACCCTTGGAGCAATATAGAAAAAACTTATAAAAAAGGTGATGTTGTGGAGGGTAAGGTTACCAAATTTAATCCCTTTGGCGCCTTTGTGCAATTATCGCCCAAAATTCAAGGATTATGCCACGTATCGGAATTCGGCTCGCAGAAAAAAATGGAAGAATCCTTGGAAATAGATAAAAACTATAAATTTAAAATTCTTTTAGTTGACCCGTCAGAACACAGATTAACCCTAAAGCTGGCGGAATAGCCGGCATGCAAAAACTTCTTCTAACATATCATTACGTATTAGCTTTGGCAGGAGCGGTTTTATATTGGTTTCCGTCAAAAAAACTAAAAGTTATAGGAATAACGGGCACAAGCGGAAAATCAACTACTGTAGAATTATTAACAAACATCTTCGAATCGGCGGGGTTTAAGACTGCTTCCCTATCATCTGTCAGATTTAAAATTGGAAATAAAGAAGAAAAAAACACTCTTAAAATGACGATGCCCGGCCGTTTTAAAATTCAAAGTTTTTTGAGGCGAGCCGTAAAAGAAAATTGCAAATACGCAGTCATTGAAGCAACTTCCCAGGGCATTGAACAGTTTCGCCATAAATTTATACAATTTGAAGCGGCGGTTTTTACAAATCTAACTCCCGAACATATCGAAGCTCATGGCGGATTCGAAAATTATAAAAAAGCTAAGGCAAAATTGTTTTACGCGGCAGAAAACATTCACGTCATAAACATGGATGACCCCAACTCGGATTTTTTTTGGAAAATCCCGGCAAAAGAGAAGATTGGTTATAGCTTAAAAAAAGATATGCCGCTTCTTCCTAAAATAAATCTTTTGGGAGAATTTAATTCCTATAATGCTTTGGCGGCAATAAAAACAGCCATTGCTTTTGGAATAGATTTGGCAATTTGCAAAAAAGCCGTAGAAGAATTTAAAAATATATCGGGGCGCATGGAGGTAGTTAACTTGGAACCTGAAGTTATTGTTGACTACGCCCATACGCCCGAACAATTAAAACAAGTTTATTCGGCTTTCAAAGATAAACCAAAAATTTGCGTTTTAGGGTCTTGCGGCGGCGGAAGAGACAAGTGGAAAAGGCCCGAAATGGGAAAACTGGCATTGGAATATTGCAAAAAAATAATAATTACAAACGAAGACCCTTATGACGAAGACCCGATGGAAATAATAAGCCAAATTGCCGAAGGGACAAAAGGTCAAGCTGAAATAATTTTAGATAGAGAAGAAGCGATAAAAAGAGCCATAGACATTGCCGAAAAAAATGATATTGTAATTATTACCGGAAAAGGTTCGGAGCCATGGATGTGCATTGGGAAAGGCAAAAAAATTCCTTGGGACGATAGAGAAATAGTCAAATCATATGAGCAAAACAAAAATGCCAAAGTCAATTAAAAAATTTATTAGGAAAGAAAAATCCAGAATCAGAAAACAAGTTTTAGATTTTAAAAAACAAAAGGAGTTAATAGACGAATTATATAAGAAATACAATGCTGTCATTCCCGCGAAGGCGGGAATCCAGGAGCAAAAAGAATCTGGATCCCCGCATCCGCGGGGATGACAATATGGCATATGCGAATAAATGACATTTTCAAATTGGCAATTGATTTGGGAATAAAGGCAGACTTCAGGGGAAAAGAAGGAGTGGATGAATTTTTGGATTCAAAAAAGAAAAAATACGAAAAACTTTCCGAAAAAGAAAGGCAGTTATTCGATAAAGAATCTTTAGAAAATCCTTATTCTGATTCTAGAGTCCATAATATTTCCCAAGCCAAAGAAGTAAAAAAAGTTTTAATAGGCATAGACATAGATACTTCAGAAGTTTTGGTTGCCAAATACTTAAACGATATTGATTTAGTTATCGGCCACCATCCCATAGGAAAAAGTTTGGCAAATTTGTCAGATGTCATGAGCCTTCAATGCGATGTCCTTAATTTTTACGGCGTTCCCATAAATATAGCCGAGGGGTTAATGAAGCCGCGAATTGATGAAGTTGCCCGCGGAGTAAATCCTGTAAACCACCAGAAAACAGTTGATTCGGCTAAAATAATGGGTATAAATTTAATGAACATTCATACGCCGGCCGACAACTTAGCCGCGAAGTTTTTAAAAATGCAAATTGATTCAAAAAATCCCAAAACCTTGGAAGATTTAATAGATTTACTAAAAGAAATACCCGAATATAAAGAAGCAATAAAAAATGGAAATGGGCCGAAAATTTTTGTTGGCTCTCCCGAAGGCCGGTGCGGAAAAATAGCTTTGACTGAAATTACCGGAGGAACCGAAGGCTCGCCAAAGCTTTACGAAAAAATGGCAAACGCCGGAATAGGCACAATTGTCGGCATGCACATTTCTGAAGAGCACAAGAAAGAAGCCGAAACAGCCCATTTGAATGTTGTAATTGCAGGCCACATGTCTTCAGATTCTTTGGGAATGAATCTTTTTGCCGACGAACTCGAAAAACAAGGCATAAAAATAGTCCCCTTCTCCGGCTTCACCCGCATCTCTAGAGTCTAACTACTAACCGATAAGCCATCTTTGTCATTCCCGCGAAAGCGGGAATCCAGATTTTATCTTCCAGCAGTTTCCATGTTTCATCAGCCCTAAATAAGAATTGATTGTTTCTTCAGTCGGTTTTTTATTTATTCTTCTAAATATCTTTCTCTTCGTCATTGTTCTCAAAATTCTATAATCCTGAAAATTAACCCAGCCCAAGAAATCCTGTCCGGAATAAATGGTTCGGATGGAAATCTTATCGGGATGCAGGATTAATTTTAAATTATCTCCCAAAAAGCTTTTAATTTGAGGAATTAAATTGTTTAGATATTTTCCATCTCGCGACAAAATAACAAAGTCGTCTGAGTATCTGACATAACATCTGGTTTTTAGCTTGTGCTTCGCAAATTGATCGAATTTATTCAAATAAATATTTGCAAATAATTGAGAAGTTAAGTTTCCCAAGGGCAAGCCGATGCCCCTGTTTTTATTAAAACTATTTATCACCTCTTTTAATAGCCAGATAATTCTTTTATCCGGAATATATTCATCTAAAATATCTAACAATATTTTGTGGTCTATATTCGCAAAAAATTTTCGGATGTCGCATTTTAAAATCCAACAAGGCCCTGTGTTGTTTTTACTTGTTTTGCAAGAATATTTTTTAAACCTATCTAAAGCTTTATGCGTTCCTTTTTCATTCCGGCAAGAGTATGAATCGGCAATAAAAGTTTTATCAAAGAAATAATAAAGAACCCTATAAATCGCATGATGCAATAATCGGTCCCTGACAACCGCCTTGTGGATTATTCTTGGTTTGGGGTCATTTATCCTAAATTCTTGATAACCGTTATGCCTATAGGTAAAATTAACTAAGTCGCGGTGCAGAGAAATAATATTGTCCATCAATTTAAATTCAAATTCCTGAACATCTTTTTTATTTCTCTTCCCCCTTAAAAATTCTTCCCACGCAAACAACAAATTATCAATGCTAACAATATTTTCAAATTTATGAAACAATTGAATTTTTCTCATAAGAGTAGTGTTACCCCCCCCCCTACGGATTTTGCCGATTTTGGAGAAAGTCAAAAGCGCTTATTTGCTTTGGTTTGAATATTTCCAAATTTTAACCAAGGCGCATCGTTATACATTGGGAAGGAAAATAGATTCTATTTTTATTGAAATCATTGAAGCCTTATCTTTCGCTGGATTTCTTCAAAAAGAAGAAAAACTTCCCTACATCCGCCTTGCAATTCGAAAATTGGATGTCTTGAAAATACTTTTGATGGTGCTTTGGGAAACCGGATCTTTGGATGGCGGAAAATATATTTCCTTATCTTTGAAATTAGAGGAAATCGGCAGAATGGCTGGAGGTTGGCATGGGCAGGTCTTAAAACAAAACTCTCCCAAAATGGGAGAGAAATGAAGAAAGTTGCGGACAGCGGCGAAACGGCAGTTCCGATTCCAAGAGTTGTCGAACCAATTGAGGTTGAGGTTACGCTTCGAGCCATCAAAATCGAGGTAAGCCACGTTGCGATTGCCATCCGGATCCAAAGGAAATTGCAAAGCATCATCCATACCACCGCCCATCGAAGTTTCGCGATCTCAGGGTTGAATCTTATTCGGCATCGCAATGCCCTGATGCTTTGCGCCAAGTATCTTCATTTTTGAAAGTTGTCGCAAACCACTCTGCTTGAAACCTTGGTCGCAAGCAATCCCGATTTGTGAGATACTGGATTCGGCACCGGAAAAACCGTGATCTTTCCGCATATTCGCCTACTACCGCTTTCATCTTAACACAAGTTTTTTCCAAAGAAAAAGCCCTGACACAAATCCATGTCAGGGCTTGAGAACAAGGGGACAAGGATCCAAGGAAGCTCCAATCCGCCAGTTGGCGGACCAAAGCCCAAGCGCTACTTGCGGACAGCGGCGAAACGGCAGTCCCGAGACCAAGAGTCGTCGAACCAATCGAGGCAGAGGAGACGCTCCGAGCCATCAAAATCGAGGTAAGCCACGCAGCGATCGCCACCCGGATCCAACCAGATAGAACCCAAGGCAATTATCGGAAATTGCTTCTGAAGTTCGGGCTGTTTCTCCCCTAAGGCAAGAAGCTCCTCGATTCTTGCCGGCCTAAACCCCTCTCTGTCCATTGCCAATATAGCATTTTCCGAGGCGATCTCTTCGTTGAAATGGAAGATAGAAACCTCATCGCCTCCTTGGCTTGAAACCGGAAAATGTTCTTGAGTGATATCTTCGTTCACCCAATCATATTTTCCGGCATCCACCATACTTTTCAGAGTGCGACCATAATCAACCGCCACCCTGAAGCTGGCAACGACAAACGATTTGCTCGCCGACATAATCAGCTTGCCAATTTCCCGACGAAGATTCTGATCGCTCAGAATTCGGCGGACGTTCTCGTCATTGCCGCCGAGGCTCAACACCTCGTCAATGATGGCCTTCAGAATCTGGAACATCGTTCCCATTGCCGACAGCAATCCACTTTTTTCCTGTGCCATAAGGCACCTCCCATAAATTTGCGAGCTTGTCTCCTATTCCGCAACAAGCAGAATCTAAGACCTGCTCATGTGCTGTTTTTAGCTTATCATAACTTGACGTAAATGTCAAGAGATTGTCTTAGGCGATATACTAAACAGTTTCTTAACCATATAAGTATTTTCTAAACGATAGCCGAGTTTGCGGTAGTAGGCGCGCACGCCGACTCCGGCAATAACAGATATTTTGGAAATGCCAAACTCTTTTTTCGCAATTCTCTCAGCTTCTCTCATCAACTTCTTCCCCAATCCTTTATGCTGCGCCAAGTTCAACGAGGTCGGACCTCGTTGTTTTATTGCGGCCATTTGGCCGTAAGTATGCAGTTCCCGCACTATAGCTAAAGGTAGAGGTCCGACCTCCACCTTTCTTAATCGCAGAAGGGCGTAAAGTTTTGTTTTGTTTTTATTTTCAAAGCTTAAAAATATCTCTTTTCCTCCCGAAGCTTCGTAATCTTCTCTGCTCAAAAAAAGTTTTTCTTTTGGATTATAATCCTCCCCCACCTCCCGGCATCTTATGCATTTGCATTTTGCCTCTTTTTGAACCATCTCCCGAAGATTGGAAGTTTTTACTCCCCCCTCAACCACATCTTCCGCCGGAATATCGCGAATTACTCTTTCTGTTCTCACATAATCCGGAATTTGATTTTTAATTTCAGCCAATAATTTGATCAATTCTTTTTCAGAATAAGGCTTAAATTCTTTTTTTAAATACAATCTATACAATGGCGCTTCTTTCACTAAAGCTAAAGGATATATCTTCAACAAATCGGGTTTAAAATCTGGATTGGAAAAAAGCTCCTTGAACATTGCAATATCTTTTTTAAAGCTTGAGCCTGGCAAATTTGGCATTATCTGATAGGAAACTTTAAAACCCGCATCTTTTAAAAGTTTGGTAGCCAAGATAGTAGCTTCAATATTATGCCCGCGATTATTTATTTTTAAAACATCGTCATATATGCTCTGAACGCCGAGCTCAACTCGAGTGACCCCCAGCTCTCTTAATCTTTTTATTTCTTCTTTATTAATAAAATCCGGCCGCGTTTCAATGGTTATGCCGATAATTCTATGATTAGCTTTTTCATTGTATTTTTGAAAATCCTTTACAAGTTTCCCGTTGCAAGCATCAAAACACTTTTTTATAAAATAATTTTGATAAGTTTTCGGATAATAACTCCATGTTCCGCCAATAATTCTCAATTCTATTTTATCGGTTGGATGGCCGGTCATTTCTAAAGATTCGAGCCTGGCTTTTATTTGTTTTTCGGGGTTAAATTTCGTTAAAACCGCCCTTTGCACGGCCGGCTCTTTTCTTAGATAACTTTTGGGAATTCCCGCCTGGCCAGGGCAAAACAAACAATTTCCCGGACAAGGGAAGGGTTTGGTTAAAACAGAAATATTCACTATTCCCGAAAGCGACCTTACTCTTCTTTTTACAAGCAAATATTCTAAATATTTATTCGGCTTCAAGCTTTTATTCTTGACTAATTCGTGATATGCTTTTAATAAATTAATATTCGAGGGAAGAGTAATTTTAAATCTTTTTGAAATTTCTCTTTTTTTGGCAGCCAAATCAGACAAAGTTTTTACTTTGCCTTTGGCCAGTTCCAGAATTGATTCTTCCATTATGGACATAAACAAGATTACCACCGATTATAACCCTTTTTCTGAGGATTTTTCAAGAACCAGAGTTTACCCTTGGCCAGAAACTGAATTCTTATTCAAGGATGCAAAGCCCGATGACACGGTTTTAGATTTGGGGTGCGGCAATGGAAGATATTATCAGTTTCTTAAACACACAAAATATATAGGCATTGACAGCTCTGAAGAATTAATAGGAATCGCAAAGAAAAAATATCCGGAAGCGAAGTTCGAAGTTCAAAACGCTTTGGATTTAAAATTTGAAAATGATTTTTTTGATAAGATATATTCCATTGCTGTTTTTCATCATATCCCCTCTTTTAAGTTAAGGCTTAAATTTTTAGAAGAAGCAAAAAGAGTTTTAAAGCCAAATGGAAAAATAATTTTAACTGTCTGGAAATTCCAAGGATTAAAATATTTCTTTATAAAAGATTTTTTTAAGCCTTGGGCAAAAAAATATTCGAGATATTACCACTCTTTTTCGAAAAGAGAACTCGCCAAATTATTTATAAAATCAGGCTTTAAAATAGATGAAATAAATGTTATAAAGAACGCGCGAAAGAATCGTCAAAATATATATATTATTGCTCAAAAGCGCCCATAGCTCAATGGACAGAGCGTCAGCCTCCGGAGCTGAAAATAGAGGTTCGACTCCCCTTGGGCGCACTAAAATTAAATATTGGAGGGGTACCGAAGCGGCTTAACGGAGCGGTTTCGAAAACCGCGTCCCTCACGGGACTCGTGAGTTCGAATCTCACCCCCTCCGCCAAACCTGTTTTAAATATAATCAACTCAATTCAAACCAGAATTGATTTTTAAGTTTATTGCTAAGATTATATGTATTTGCGTGAGATAAGGTTCCGAGATACGACTGCAAAGATTGTCCCAACGACTGTTTTGTTGCTAATCCAACCACATATTCCTCAATTTTATTTTCCAATTTTTTGAAAATACGCCTTCTTGTTTTCGTCCGCATAAGCCTATAATGCGGCAAGGTTATATATCCTAGAAAATCTATGCCTTGATTGAATTTGCGAATTGATACTTTTTTCGGATGTAATTCCAAACAGAGCTTATCTGAAAGAAAATCACGAATAATGGGTATGAGCCTTTCAAGATATTTTCTATTATTAGAAACAATCACAAAATCATCTGTATACCGAACATAGTTTTTAATTCGTAGCTTTTGTTTAATAAAATAGTCAAATTCGGTCAGATAGATATTGGCAAATAATTGAGAGGTAAGGTTTCCAATAGGCAGTCCTTTTTTGAAAAATAAATTAGAACGAGGCGAAGAAAAACTTTCTATAACTTCCTCCAACAACCACATCGCATCTTTATCCTTAATTCTCTTGCGTAGGATGCTTAACAATTTTGAATGGTCGACAGTTTCAAAGAATTTCCTTATATCACACTTGAGGGCAAAACAAGGTTTGAATCCATTCCGACTGGTTCTCCGAAGCATTTTATTCAAAGCATTAACTCCTTTATGCGTTCCCTTTGAAATACGGCAGGAAAATGAGTTGGGGATAAAAACCGATTCAAACAAAGGGTTTATAACATTGAAAATGGCGTGGTGGAGAATACGGTCTCGGACAATAGCTTTGTGAATCTGCCGTTGTTTCGGGTCGTGAATATAAAAAGAAGAGTAAGCCTCATGCTTATAGGTTTTGTTTTTCAAGTCTTTATGAAGCTTAAATATATTTTCTTCAAGTTTCCATTCAAACTGCTGAACATCCCGTTTTTTCCTTTTGTCTGACTTAAATTTGTCCCAAGCCAAAAAGAGATTTTCTGGTGAAACAATCTTATCAAAAATATCTTTATAAATCTTCATTTTTATGGATGATTTTGATATACCTATTTTTAAGAAAACCTATGAACTTTACAAAAAATTCTATGGTTTTCGCAATGCTGTTTCCAAGCAAGACCGCTTTACTATTTGGCAACGCTGCGAAGGGATAATGCTGGATATTTTGGAAAACATTTTATCGGCAAGCCAACTTTGCAAAAATGATAAATTGCCAGTTTTGGAAAAAGCGAGCCTAAAGTTAAACTTCTTGAGAGTGTTTATACGTCTTATGAAGGAGGTTAAGTCTATTGATAATAAGAAGTATGTTTTTCTTCAAGAAGATATTGATGAAATTGGCAAAATGCTTGGCGGGTGGATTAAATCCACAAAGGAACGCTAAAGAAAAAGCTCTCCTGACGGGGAGCTTTTTCGCTGATTAAGATAGAAGTTCCAAGCGGACGCAACGCCCACATTGTCGTAGCGGTTGTCGTCCCAGTTGTTGTTGACGTTGAGACCGTCCGCATTGAAGTTGCCGACGTTGACGTGGTTGCCATCCGAGGCCACCCCTCCCACATTGTTTGCCTGTTTTCATCCCAATCACCAGAAATTGAGGTTTACTTCTGCTAAGGGCAGACTATATCCTCTTTTCCTTGTATTTTATTCGGGAGCAGGCATTTGATTGCCACCTCCGCTAAAAATAAGCAAGAAGTTCTATCTCTATCTTTATCACACGCTATCGTTATCCGTGGACAACGATACTCTGGTGATGTCTCAAAGATGAGGCGTCTGCGAAGTGAAGCCTTGACCGCACTTGCATTAGCAGACGATTATACTTTATCAGTTATTTGGGAAATAAAAAGAGCCTCCTGCGAAAAAAATATCGCCGAAGGCTCAAGAGTTCAACCTGCCGGCAGGCAGGGAGAAACAAGTTCTCAAGAACTCAAGGTTCAATGAACTTCCAAGCGGACGCAACGCCCACAACGTCGTAGCGGTCGTCGCCCCAGTAGCTGCGGACGCGGAGACCGTCCGCACTGAAGAGGCCGACGGCGACGTGGTCGCCACCCGAGGGCACAGAAGAAGTCCGAGCACTTTCTCGAAACAATCTCTCGCCCGTAGCCAGGAAGTGGCCGATGATGGTGTAGACCATCACTTGAGCTGGCGGAACTTCCTCATCCCTGCCGATGAGCGGTTGCTGCTCATCCCAGGTCTTATTGAGAGAATTCTCAACGATGACCTTTCGGACGAGCTGCCATTTTGCTTCTCCGTGCTCATGGGCGAAGGTCTCGCCTTCATACCAGTCTTGTTTGTAGAACGAGTTTCCCGTTCTCTCCCGAATCTCAAGGATTGAGAGCGGGAACACGGCCAAAAGGACGTGAGTGTCCTTGCACTGCAGGAGTGTTTCCTCGGAAAACGGAATCTCCGAGAGAGCGAGAAGCTGCCTGCGGTTCGGATTGATGTGAAAATGCTGGATGGCTTCTTCCACACCGAAGAAGTTGCTTCCCATAATCTCCCTGGCACGCTGATGGCTGGTCATTGGCTCGATGCCACCGCTCAAGGCATAGGCGGCCAGGCGTTTCGTGAATACTTCGGGGTCGGCGTTGATACGGTCTACGGCGACCTCGGCATTCTCTCCGAGTGCCACCATAAAATGCTGGAACGCACTGTGAGTCCTGCCAGTTTGAATCTCTGTCCACTTCATAACCATTTCCTTTCACTGTTAGCTCCTTTTGGAGCGACCTGTGTTCGGACTTACGGCCCGACAACGTCTGTCTCGGAATGAGACGAGAGGTTTGCCTCGCTTTTGGCGAAGCAAAACTCTCGCCTCATTGCTTTTGAACCATAAAAAGAGCTAAATCCTATAACACCACCATTATATCAAATTGTCAAAGAAAGTCAAGATGCAAGAGCCATTAAAATCTTAATATAAACTTTTTCTTTAAATCTTTTTTAATCTTGAAAAAGATATTATTTAGTTGCGAAAACTAAAGGTCGCTTTATAAATTCAAATGGAAAACGTCGCATGAATAAAAAAATATTTTTTCTTGCAATGCTTTTAGGCTTGGCCCCGTTTATTGCAAGCGCCCAAGCTGCCGCTCCGACCATTACAAGCATTTCGCCCACCTCTATCGCGGCTGAAAGCTCAAGCACAACTTTAATGGTAACTGGAACCAACTTTGTTTCCGGTTCAACCGTAAGGTTAAATGGAACCGCTTTAACAACCACCTTTGTGTCAGCTACTCGGTTAAATGCAACCATTCCTGCCGCAAACCTTCAGACTGCGGGGAGCCAATCAATAACAGTTGCAAATCCTGACGGAACAACTTCCAACGCAGTTACTTTAACAGTAACTACTTTGCCGAATACCGGTTTAGGGCCAGATGAAAATAACGGTTTTATTTTTGATTTTGTTTCGTTGGCAGGATTGATTTCTCTCGCAACTATGGCATTATTTCTAGCATGGCCCAAAAGATCTTATTCTCACTTGCATTAATCCTTTTTACTGCAATATTTGGAACTACTGCAAAGCCGGCTTCCGATTTTAAAATCGGAATGCCGGTTCGCCTTTTAATTCCAAGCATAGGAGTTGATGCTCCCATAATATCAATAGGCACTGCTTCTGACGGGTCTATCGGAGTGCCAAGCGGCCCTTATGAAACAGCTTGGTTTAATGCAAGCCCCCGTCCGGGAGAAAAAGGAAGTTCGATTATAACCGGCCATTTCGGCCGGTGGAGATCGGGAGCTGAATCGGTATTTGATAATTTAAACAAATTAAAACCCGGGGATAAAATATATGTTAGGGACGAAAACGGAAACTTAATTTCTTTTACTATACAAGAAACCCAGGTTTATAAATCGAGCGATTCTGTTCCAGAGATTTTTGAAGCAAATGGTTATTATCTTAATTTGATAACCTGCAATGGAACTTGGCTCCCGGACAAAAAAACATTCACCAATCGGCTTATTGTTTTTTCTAAAAAAGACCAATAAAAAAAACAGCCGCGCCAGCGGCATGTTTTTTATTGTTGACTTTGAGGTTGTTGTTGCTGTTGCTGTTGTTGAGGCACACATCCATCGCACATTCCTCCGCCGCTATTTCCTCCGCTCTGCATCCGCCCTTGCATCACTTGCATTCTTTTATTCGCTTGGTCCTGGCTAATCACTCCTTGGCTGACTAACGTTTGAAGTTCTTGCTGCATTTGTTGATTTGCGTAAGCCTGCATCTTTTGCTGGAGCTGCTGCTGGCTTATATTATGGTCTTTTGCGATTTGAGTTACCGTTTCGCCATTTGCCCAGCCATTTTTGACATCATCTATGCTGATGCCTAAAATATCGGCTGTTTGCTGAAACATTGCCTGTTGCCTTGCCGCCAGATCCTGCGGCGAAAGGCCCATCATGTTTTTATAATTTTGCGCAAAAACAACACCGGCTCCAAGAACAACAAAACCTAAGGCAGCCAGCAATAAATAAGTTATTTTTTTCATAGTTTTGCGAGGCTACCCCTTAAAATTATTATTAAACTAAGTTATTATAAATTATATGAAAAATCTCCATGTTTTGTCGGATTTCGACAGAACCATCACCAAACCCAATGTTCCTTCGCTTATTTCGGTTTTGAGAGACGAAAATTATTTAACTTTAGATTATCCTGAAAAAGCAAAAGCCCTATACAATAAATATCATGCAATCGAAATAGATTCAAAAATAAATTTAGATGAAAAGAAAAAATACATGGAGGAATGGTGGAACTTGCATTTTGATTTGCTTTTGAAATCCGGCTTAACAAAAAATGATGTAGAAAAAGCCATGGAATCAAGCAATTTAGAGCTGCGGGATAAAGCTCCGGAATTTTTAAAAATTTTAAATGAAAAAAATATTCCGTTAGTTATTCTTTCTTCCGCCGGATTGGGGAAAGAATCAATAGAAATATTTTTATCAAAAAAGAATCTTCTTCTTCCCAATATTTATATTATTTCAAATTCTTTCGAGTGGGACAAAAACGGAAAAGCAATTGCCGTGAAGCGCCCGATCATTCATGGATTGAACAAAAACGAAATCATAATAAAGAATTATCCTGAAATATATTCAAAAATAAAAAACCGGAAAAACATTTTGCTTTTGGGCGATGACCTTGCGGATGCGAATATGGCTGAAGGGTTTGGCTATGAAAAAATAACCAAAGTGGGATTTCTCGATGAAAATATAGAGCAAAATTTACCCGCGTATAAATCTGCCTTCGACATTGTTCTTGCAAACAACTCCTCGATGCAGCCTGTCATAGACTTGCTGGAAAATTTGTTTTAAAATAAATAAACATGTTTAAAAAGGGGTTTTTGTTTATTCTTATTTTTCTCTTGCTTCCCTTCTGCTCCGAAGCTGCAGGAAATTATTATTACGACAATATAAAAGTAAATATACAAATAAATAGAGACAGCACTTTTGATGTTTCAGAAAATCAAACTTACTTTTTAAACGGAAGCTTCGGATATTTTTATCGCGATATAGATTTAAAGGGATTAGACGATATTTCAGATGTAAAAGTTTTAGATTCTGATGGAAATGCCGTTCCGAACCCTGAAATATTTTATAAGAACAACAAATTGCATATCCAATGGAATTTTCCGAGAAAAGATTTCAATAATGAGTTAAAAAGCTGGACAGTGGAATATAAAGTTCATGGAGGGCTCGGATTTTATAAAGACCATGATGAAATTTATTGGAACGCGATTTTTTCGGATAGAACTGTAAATATAAAAAAAGCGGCTGTTTCAGTTTTGCTTCCGACAAAACCAAATATTGAAAAAATGTTCATAGGCCCGAATGGAAGCGAAAAAGAAAGCTACGATTACGAAATAAAAGAAAATGAAGTTATTTTTTTAGGATACAATATTGCTCCCCAAGAATTTTTAACCGTAGTGGCAGGGTGGCCAAAAGGATTTATAAAAAAACCATTTTTATATCAAAATCAAATTATTGTTTTAACGGCAATTGCCATTTCAACCCTTATTCCCCTATTCGCTTTTATATACTGCTTTATAATTTGGAGAAGAAAAGGCAGAGACGCAAAAATAAACAAAACAATTATTGCCCAATACGAACCCTTTCAAAATCTGCCGCCAGCAGTTGCGGGAGTTTTGGTTTATCAAAATATAAATTCAAAGTTTATTTTAGCAACTATAATTGATTTAGCGGTAAGGGGCTATTTAAAAATAACTGAAAAAGAAAAGGGATTTTCGATTTTTAAATATAGAGAATATATCTTTGAAAAAAGATTGGATGGGGATAATTTGAAAAATTTTGAGAAAAAAATATTAGATTCAGTCTTCGAATCGGCAGACATTGTTTCAAGCGGCGATTTGAGAAATAAATTTTATAAAAAAATACCTGGAATAAAAAAAGATATCTACGGCTTCGCCGCCGAAACACAATTCTTTAATGGAAACATTCAAAAAATAAGGCAAAAATACGGTTTTATTTGGGGAATAATTATATTCTTATCTATTTTAACTGCTATTGTTTTAATGATTCAAAATCTTTCTCCCATTATCATAAGTTCTGCAATAATATTTTTATCTTCACTTGCGATTTCCTCTGTAATTGGCCTAATTTTTTCTTATTTCATGCCAGCCTTAACAAGCAATGGCGCTGAAGCTAAGTGGCATATGCTGGGTTTTAAAAATTACCTAAACATAGCCGAGAGATTTAGAATCGGAGCAGAAACAATTGAAACTTTTTCGAAGTTTTTGCCATATGCAATTGTTTTTGGGGTTGAGAAGCAATGGGCTGAAAGATTCGCTTATTTTAACTATCAACCGCAAAACTGGTATGCCCCAGCCGCAATTTACTCTGGAAATTCCGGGATGCCGGCCTCTTTCGGAGAATTATCTTCGAGCTTCAACTCTTTCTTCCAAACAGCTAAAAGCGCCTTCAGCCCCCCGTCTGGAGGTGGCGGAGGCGGAGGTTCTGCTGGAGGCGGCGGAGGTGGCGGAGGCGGAGGAGCAGGTTAATCTTTTATTTAAATTTAAAATGTGATATAAAAACATATTTATGATAAAACTGTTTAAAAAAGAGGAGGAAGAGCCTAAAGATTTAAATGAGGCTATAAAGCAAATTGGATTTTTAAACAAAAAATATAAAGAGCTCTCGGAAGAAATAAATAAAATCAAAAGGGAAAATAAATTTTTTATAAAACAAATAGGCATTGTCAGATACAATCCCTTTTCAAATTCCGGAGGAAATCAAAGCTTTTCAATAGCCCTGCTTAATGAAAAAAAATGCGGCATAGTTATAACCAGCCTTTATACCAGAGACAGCAGCAGAGTTTATGGAAAGCCAATTGAAAATGGCATTTCGAGCTACAGCCTTTCAGAAGAAGAAAAAGAAGCAATAAAAAAAGCTTTAAATGAAAAATAGCAAACCTCAAAATTTAACAGTCCGCCCCCCTATCGTTGTTGTTTTGGGCCACGTTGACCATGGCAAGTCTTCTCTTTTGGAAGCAATTAAAGATTTTAATATTACAGCCAAAGAATCGGGCGGAATAACCCAGCATATTGGCGCCTATCAAGTTGAGCATGAAGGGAAAAAAATTACTTTTATAGACACTCCCGGCCATGAAGCCTTTGACGCTATGCGCTCACGCGGAGCCAAAACAGCAGACATAGCTATTTTGGTTATTGCGGCAGATGAAGGAATAAAACCTCAAACGAAAGAAGCGATTTTGCATATTCAAAAAGCAGAATTGCCTATGATTATTGCTATAAACAAAATCGACAAGCCCAATGCGGACGCGGAAAAAGTAAAAAGGGAGTTGATGGCGCAAAACATAGTAGTTGAATCTTACGGAGGAAAAGTCCCCTCGGTAAATACTTCTGCAACCACAAAAAAAGGCATCTCCGAGCTTTTAGAAATGATTCTTTTGGTATCAGAACTGGAAAATTTAAAAGCCGACATTTCGGTTCCGGGAGAAGGCATAATTGTCGAATCTTATATGGATAGCAAAAGAGGGCCTTCGGCGACTGTAATAGTAAAGAATGGCATTTTGAAAGAAGGCCAAATTGTGGGAACAGAATCAAGCATTGGCAGAGTTAAAACTGTTGAAAATTTTCAAGGAAAACAAATAAAAGAAGCTTTTCCCTCCGACCCAGCAATAGTGCTTGGATTCGAAAACGTCCCGATTGTGGGAGAAGAGTTTAAAACTTATAAAGATATTGAGCTCGCAAAAAAAGAACTAAAACAAATAAAGAGCATTATTTTTAAAACTCCTGAAGCAATAGAAGGGATAAACATTTTAAATATTATTTTGAAAGTTGATGTTTTAGGTTCCTTGGAAGCTTTGGCAAAAGTGCTGAACAGCATTCCTCAAAAAAAAGCTTCTATAAATGTAGTGAAAGCAGAAACCGGAGATATAAATGAATCGGACATAAAGCTTGCCAAAAGTTCTGGCAGCCTGATTCTCGGATTTAGAGTTAAAGCCAGCCCTGTTGCTCAAAAACTTGCAATAAGAGAAAAAATAAGGATTTTGAATTTTGATATAATATATGAATTGGCTCAAGCTGTAAGAGATTCTTTGGAAAGAAAACTTGAGCCGGAAATTATAAAAAAAGGGGTTGGCAAATTGAAGATTCTTGCCATTTTCAAGCTTGAGAAAGGGCGCCAAATTATAGGCGGAAAAGTTATTTCGGGAGAAGCCAAAAGAGGAGCTAAGGCTGATGTTATTCGAAATGAAGAAAAAGCAGGCTCTGGAAAAATTATAAAGCTTCAAAAAGATAAAATAGATGAGGAGTCGGTTGCAAAAGGAAGGGAATGCGGTATACTTTTCGATGGAGACATTGAGATAAAAGAAGGCGATATTTTGGAACTTTTCTCCGAAGAGAAACAAAAAACAAATTTATAATGGCGTGGTAGCCAAGTGGCAAGGCAACAGTCTGCAAAACTGTTATACGTGGGTTCAATTCCCACCCACGCCTCCATGGCAATTAGGGCAAAGGTCAAGGACTGCATTAGATAGTTCTTTTCCAAAATGGTATAATTAGCTAATGAGAAAAAGAGGCTGGACAATAGAACAACTTAAAAAAGCTGTAGCTGAAGCAAAAAGCTATAGACAAGTTTTAAAATTTTTAAATCTTAAACAAGCCGGTGGAAATTATTCTCAAATTAAAAAATATGTAAAAGAATTATCTTTGGATATAAAACATTTTACAGGAATGGGATGGAATAAAGGAATGCATTTGCCATTTGAGCCAAAAACTTCATTGGGGAATATTTTAATAGAAAATAGTGACTTCCAAAGCCACAAATTAAAGAATAGACTATTTAAAGAAGGCTTTAAAAAACCCTTTTGTGAGGAATGCGGCTGGGCAAAAAGGGCAGAAAATGGAAGACTCCCCCTTGAAATACATCATATTAATGGAAATTCTCACGATCATAGAATAGAGAATTTAGTAATTCTTTGCCCAAACTGTCATTCATTAAAGCCGAACTACAGAGGATTAAATAAAAAAAATAAATAAGCCCAGGTGGCGGAATGGTATACGCACAACACTTAAAATGTTGCGGGAGCAATCCCATGTGGGTTCGAGTCCCACTCTGGGCACTATTGAGAAAAAGCACGTTCACGTGTCAGATATCGAACATATTAAGAGTTCAACAAAATGACACTAAAACAAAAACTCGCTATTAAGCGGGTTTTTGAATTTTCAAGTAAAATTAGTCTTCCAAGACTTCAGCGTAAGTTATTCTGGCGCCGAAGTTTTTGGCTTGAGTATTGTCGGGAAACCAAATATCTACATTGTAATCTCCCTTTCTCGGATTCATTCTATCTTCGACAGTAAAAGTCTTATCTCCATATATTTCAGGAATTGTAAGCCTTGTCCCGAAAGGAAGCATATTGTTTGCCACTATTCCATCCCTCACCCACTCTCCTGAAGCGGTTATGAAAGGCGTATCATCTGTCTGCCAAACAGTGCTTGAATATGCCGTAACCATTACTTTTATCTTTTTTATATTCATTGGCTCGAATGGGTTCGAAACCGGCACGGCTGTATTTCCCATAGATACTATCGCTTCTGAAAAATCTGCAGATTCAGCCTTTACATTATCAGCTTTGGCTTGACTGGCTTTGAGAGCAATTCCTGCTGCCCAAGAACCAATAACAAAGGTGAATAGCATAAAAGTTAAAAGTTTTTTTACGAATAAAAATTTATCTTCTTTTTCAATATATATATTCATAATAAAATCCCTCTTCTCGAGGGATAGTGTTATTTTAGCATATATATTACAAAATGTCAATAGCCTTTTGGCAAGTTTTGGAGCGGGAGACGGGATTCGCACCCGCGACCTTCTCGTTGGCAACGAGACGTTCTGCTCCTGAACTACTCCCGCCTATACTGGTGCCTCGGGCCGGATGTGCGCCGGCTACCTCAGCTTTTTCAGAGCTGCGCTCTACTGCATGAGCTACCGAGGCATGGTGGGCACTGAGGGATTCGAACCCCCGACCTACTCGGTGTAAACGAGCCGCGCTAGCCACTGCGCCAAGTGCCCGGAACATGTGCGGACGGTGGGACTCGAACCCACATGGAGCAAGCTCCCAGGAGCCTCAGTCCTGCGCGTATACCATTCCGCCACGTCCGCCTTCGCCCGCCTTACTACTCTTGTTTCTTCAAATGTGATTTCTTTCCTTTGGCCGTTCTTAAATAATAAAGCTTCGCCCGCCTTACTTTGCTTTTTTTTAAAATCTCAATTTTATCCACCAACGGAGAATTTAGAGGAATTATTTTTTCC
>OBLY010000011.1_pt1 | contig 29480 bp, 33 predicted proteins | sample 1539041 | NCBI WGS metagenome assembly OBLY01 (sample SAMEA2690973, study PRJEB22502) | sediment metagenome | biome: Billabong; feature: Tropical; material: Sediment | place: Australia | collected 2013-05-14 | depth 1 m
GAAGCATGGAAAAGAAATAGGAGCTACCTTTCTGACAGTAATCGTAGCTCCTATTTCTTTTCCATGCTTCCTAGCCAAAACAAGACCTTCAAAAGGCTGGATTCTTTCTTTGTCTTTTTCTTTTATTTTTTGATAAATTTTTACTGTATCTCCCGGAGCAATTTTAGTGAATTCTTCTTTCATAAATTTAACAATATTTGTTTTAAATTTTCGGGCAATTCCGACTTAAATTCTTTTATTTCGCCATTTGGCATCTTCACTTTTAAAAAACTTGCGTGAAGGAATTGGCGATGCAATCCTTTCGGGCAAACCTGCCCCTTGAAGCCATACATTTCATCTCCCGCAACAGGATGATGAATATGCGCCATATGCACTCTTATCTGATGTTTTCTTCCGCTTTTGGGATAAACTTCCAAAAGAGTATATTTTTCAAATTTTTCGATTACCTTATAATCAGTAATTGCTTTCCTTTGGTTTTGGGCGCCAGGCTCTAAAGGAAGATAAACTTTTTGCTTTGTCCTGTCCTTCGGAGACCGGCCAATCAAAGCTTCTACTCTTCCCTTTTCCTCGCCCACTTCGCCTACGACCAAAGCCAAATACCTTTTCTCTATATCCCTATTTGTAAACTGTTTTTGAAAAAAAATCAAGGCTTCTTCATTTTTAGCAACCAAAATCACGCCCGAAGTATTTTTATCCAATCGGTGAATTAGAAAATAGTTTTCCGGAAGCATTTTGCTTAATTCCGCAACATCAATGCCAGCCGGCTTGTCTGCCACCAGCAGATCTTTATCTTCGTAGATAATTTTTAAATCCATGTGGGCTCAGTAGGAATCGGACCTACGGTCTCGTCGATGTCAACGACGCATTTTACCACTAAACTATGAGCCCGAAACGAATGCTTCCTGCCTGCCGGCAGGCAGGTGCCGTTAAGCTAACCGCCCTTTTGGTGCGCCCGGATGGATTCGAACCATCGACCCCCACATTATAAGTGTGATGCTACTACCGCTGAGCTACGGGCGCGAAAAATTATTTTTCGTTGTCTTCCTTCATTATTTTTTCAAATTCTTCCCTTTCTATTGTTTCTTCTTTGACCAAAACTTCGGCAATTTTTTCAAGCAAAGCCTTTCTTTTAATTAAAACTTTTTCTGCTTGAATTTGGCCGCTCTTTATAATTTCCTCGACTTCTTCATCAATTTTTGCTGCCACTTTTTCGGAGTAATTTCTCTCCTCCCCTATTCCTCTGCCCAAGAAAATTAATTCTTCTTTTTCGCCGAAAGCAATGGGACCCAAAGAAGACATCCCATATTCTTTTACCAAACTTCTGGCAAGCTCGGAAGCCTTTCTTAAATCATTGGAAGCTCCTGTTGTCATTTCTCCAAAAATAATTTTTTCGGCCGTATACCCTCCGAGCAAAGTTGCAACTTCGGCCAAAAATTCGGATTTGCTCCTCATCTTTCTGTCTTCTGAAGGCATTTTCAAAGTATAACCCGCCGCCATTCCTCTTGAGATAATTGAAATTTTCCTGATTGGCTCTGTTCCCGGCAAAGATGCCGAAACCAAAGCATGGCCTGCTTCGTGAAATGCCGCGATTTTCTTTTCTTCTTTCGAAAGCACATGGCTTTTTCTTTCGGGTCCTAATAAAACCTTATCTATAGATTCTAAAAATTCCGTTTGAAAAACTTGATTTTTATCCCGCCTTGCCGCCAGCAATGCGGCTTCGTTGGCGACATTTGCCATATCGGCCCCCGAAAATCCCGGAGTCCTTTCTGCAACTTCCCTTAAATTTACATCTTGAGCTAAAGGCTTTCCATTGCAATGAATTTTCAAAATATCTTCCCTTCCATCAACATCCGGCATGTCTAAAACAACTTTTCTGTCGAAACGCCCGGGCCTTAACAATGCCGGGTCTAAAATATCGGGGCGGTTTGTCGCCGCCAAAACTATCACATTTGTATCCCTTTCGAATCCATCCATTTCAACTAAGATTTGGTTTAGAGTTTGCTCTCTTTCATCGTGGCCCCCTCCCAAACCCGAGCCCCTTTGCCGGCCGATTGCATCTAACTCATCTATAAAAATTATTGCTGGCGCAGCCTTTTTAGCCGTGCCAAACAAATCTCTTACTCTGCCTGCGCCGACTCCAACAAACATTTCCACAAATTCAGAGCCTGAAATATGAAAGAACGGCACGCCTGCCTCACCCGCAACTGCCCGCGAAAGCAAAGTTTTTCCCGTTCCAGCCGAACCCATAAGCAAAACTCCTCGGGGAATTTGGGCTCCCATTTTCATATATTTATCGGGATTTTTCAGGAAGTCGACAATTTCTTTTAATTCTTCTTTGGCTTCTTTTAAGCCTGCAACATCTTTAAAGGTAATTTTTTTCTTCGAATGCCCTTCGGCTCCAAACAATCTTGCCCGGGCTTGAGTAAAACTAAACGCTTGCGTTGCTCCGGCCTTGGCCTGGCGGAAAATAAACCAGAAAAAAATTCCAAATAAAATCAAAGGGGCCACTCCGAATATAAGCAAAGGCAAAAGCCATGAAGACATGCTTCCCTTTTCCGGCTGAATAGAAAAACTTATAGCATCTAAATTTTGCTGGCTGGCTCCATAAGCAATCAATTGCTCTCTTAACCCCGTTTCGGGTTCTTTCATTGATTCAACTGTTGAGCCGTCTTTTAACTGTACAGTTAAGACAGAACCTGAAGCAGAAATGCTTTTAACCTGCCCTTGGTTTATGTCGCTTACCACTTCTGTAATATCAACTTGTTTTTGCTGGGTTAAAGACGGATAAAACCAGGCGAAAGTCGCCGAGAGCAAGATAAAAATAATAACGATAATTATTATATTTTTTACCAAAAATTTCATATAGCTATTTTAACACACTTTCTTAAATAAAAAAAGAGTCTGCGCTATGTGTTTTCTTCCTGAGCAAATTTTGATTATTAAGGGTTTGTCAAGAGTTTGAGGGCTTGCTTCACCCGCTCCTCCACCGGCATAGATTTCGAAATTTGGCCGAGGGCCGACTTTGCTTTTTGTTTTGAAAAGCCGAGATTTATTAACCCTTGCTCGGCTTCGTCCGCCAAAGTTGAAGATTTTATTTCTTTTATTTTTCCAGTAAGCTCCAGAATTATAGTCATAGCTCTCTTCTTGCCAATGCCCGGAATTCCGTCAAAAACAGTTTCATCTTTATTCAAAATTCTTTCTTTAATATTATCCAAAGAACCCAATGAAGAAATCTCAAGAGATGCTTTGGGGCCTATTCCTTGAATTTTTTCAACCGTTTCAAAAAACTCCAGCTCCCCTTCAGACAAAAATCCGTAAATATCAAGCGCATCCTCTCTTACATTCGTAAAACAATGCAGGTTGATAGTTTGGCCGATTTCTGGTAAAATAGAGAGCGCTTTTTGCGATAAAAAAACTTTGTACCCCACCCCATTCACATCTATTACTATATATTTTTCTTTCTTGAAAAGAAGTATTCCCTTTAAATAAGATATCATAATTTTATTTTATATGGATTTCAAACTTGTTTCAAATTTTAAACCCATGGGCGACCAGCCAAAAGCCATTGACCAGCTGGTTAAAAATATAAAGCGCGGCGAAAAAAGCCAAGTGCTTTTGGGTGTAACAGGTTCGGGAAAAACGTATGTAATGTCAAACGTAATAGCGAAAACAGGACTGCCGGCCTTAATTATAAGCCATAACAAAACTTTGGCTGCCCAGCTTTATCAGGAATTTAAAGATTTTTTTCCAAGCAATGGCGTCCATTATTTTGTAAGCTACTATGATTATTATCAGCCCGAAGCTTACATTCCTCAAACAGATACATATATTGAAAAAGATGCGAAAATAAATGAAGAAATCGACCGGCTCCGCCATGCTGCCGTGCAAGATGTAATAACAAGAAAAGATGTAATTGTAGCCGCTTCTGTTTCATGCATTTATAATATAGGTTCGCCTCAAAATTATGAATTTGTTTCAACTGAATTTAAAGAGGGGCAAGAAATAAAGCGCAGGGATTTTTTAGCCGCGCTTACCGCCTTGCAATATCAAAGAAATGATTACGAATTTATGCCCGGAATATTTAGGGTCCGCGGAGATACTGTTGAAATAAATTTAAAAACCGGGGAAGAAATAATAAAAGTGGAATTTTTAGGCAATAAAATAGAAAAGATATTTAAATCGAATAAGGAAATTAAAAATTTTAAAATTTTCCCGGCAACTTTTTGGGTTACCCCGCAAGAAAAAATAAAAGCATCTATTAAAGGCATCCGCCAAGAGCTCGGGGAAAGATTGAAAGAATTAAAAAAAGAAAATAAAATTATTGAAGCTCAAAGGCTTGAAAAACGGACCGAATACGATATTGAAATGCTCCAAGAATCGGGCTATTGCAACGGCATTGAAAATTATTCCAGGCATATGGAATTTAGAAAACCCGGCGAACCCCCTTTCAGCCTGCTTGATTATTTCAAATATTATCATAAAAACTTTTTGGTTTTTATAGATGAATCACACCAAACAATCCCACAAATAAGAGCAATGGCAGTTCAAGACAGAATAAGAAAGCAAACTTTAATTGACCACGGATTCCGGCTCCCCTCCGCCATTGATAACCGCCCGCTTACCTTTAAAGAATTTGAAGAAAGGGAGAATAAAATAATTTACGTTTCGGCCACTCCCTCATTGTACGAAAAAAACAAATCCGGAAAAGAAAATATTGCAGAGCTTTTAATCCGCCCGACCGGGCTGCTGGAGCCGGAAATCGAAATAAGGCCAACCGAAAATCAACTCAAAGATTTAACTCTTGAAATTAAAAAACAATCCTTAAAAGGCCATAAAACCTTGGTTCTTTCTTTAACAAAAAGATTGGCTGAAGCAATTTCAGAATATCTTTCTGAAAACGGGATAAAAAACCAATGGCTGCATTCCGAGGTTAAAACATTAGAAAGGCCCGAAATACTGCGGAAACTTCGTATTGGCGAATTCGACGCCTTAGTTGGAATTAACTTATTAAGAGAAGGCCTGGATTTGCCCGAAGTTTCTCTTGTTGCAATTTTAGATGCAGACAAAGAAGGGTTCTTGAGGAATGAAACTACCTTAATTCAAATTATGGGAAGAGCAGCCAGGCACCCCGAAGGGCGCATAATCCTTTATGCTGATAAAATGACTCAGTCTATGCAATCGGCAATAAATGAAATACAAAGAAGGCGGAAAATCCAGGAAAATTACAATAAAGAGCACAATATTACACCTCAACCGATAAAAAAAGAGGTAAAAGAATGGATATTCGCCCAAAAAGAAAAAATCATTGCTTCTGAATTTGCCGAAGTGCAAGACAGAAAAATTCTTGAAAAAGAAATGAAAGAAGCTGCCAAAAATTTAGATTTCGAAAGGGCTGCGGCAATAAGGGACTTGATTAAAAAATTAGATTCTGCTACATTATAGTTATTATGGCAATTACAAAATCAGCCCAAAAAGCTTTAAGGCAATCGCAAAAAAAGCATTCCCTTAACCGAATGTATTCAAAAAAAATAAAAGCTCTTATTAAAGAAGTCCATTCTTTGATTGGAGAGAAAAAAAACGAAGAAGCCAAGAAGCTTACACCTCAAATTTATCAAATTTTAGACAAGGCAGCCAAGGCAAATGTTATCAAAAAAAACACAGCTAGCCGAAAAAAATCAAGGATTACAAAATTTATCAGCAAGACAGTATAATATTCTCTAAAGCAGCTTCGGGTTCGATTTTGCCAATTTTAATATTAAGGTCTGCCTGAAATATCTTCAGGTAGATTTTTTTTAATTCTTGCATCGAAAATTTTTCAGCTTGATAAAATGTTTTTTTTGCAACAAAGGGGTGCAATCCCGACTTCTTTGCGATTATTTCAGAAGGCGTTCCCCTTTCTATCAAATCTTTTACAATCAAAAGATTTCTAAATTGATAATTTATCATATACAAAATGTAATTTGGAGATTCTCCTTTTTGCAAATGTTTAAAAACAAGCCTTAAGGCAAACTTTTTGTCGCGAGAGCCTATGGCATCAATTGTCTTAAAAATATCTGTTTCTATTTTCGGCTTAACCAATATTTTAACATCTTTGGCCTCGACCTCTTTATCTTTCTTATACAAGGCTAACTTTTGAATTTCATTGTTCAGCCTCCAAGAATCATCACCGGCAAAATCCATAAGGAGGTTTTCGGCTTCGCCTGAAATTTTAGATTTATAATTCGAGAATTTTTCTTCAATCCAATTTCTTAATTTTTGCCCGGATAAAAATTCAAATTTCTGGGATTTGGCATTTTTTTCTAAAAATTTAAAAAGCGGCTCGCTTTTTTTAACTTCGCCTTCTTGGTAAAAAACAATTATATCTTGGACGCTTGCGAATGTTTTTTCTTTTTCAAAACTTTCCGATTCGGAAAATGGATTAATCAAAACTGCCATCTTTTTTTCTCCAAACATCGATGCTTGCCTCAATTCATCTTTCAAAATTTTAAAAATATTTTTATTCTTTCCGCAATCAAAAAATTTTAAATTCAACCCGCTTCCAGATTTTTTATAGTTCTCGATTATCTCCTCCAATTTTTCCTTCATTCTAAAGGTATCCTCCCCGTATAGAAAAAGTATCATGGTTTTTGGCAGAGGGGGCAGAAGTGGGCGGAACGTTGCCCTATCTTTTTTTCTTCTATAATTTCTCCGCAACGGGGGCATTCCTTGCCGGTTTTTCTATAAACTTTTCGGATATCTCCATAGCTCCCCTTCTTCCCTTCAGTATCCCTATAATCTGAAATGCTGGTGCCCCTGGCGGCAAGCGCTGTTTTTAAAATTTTCTTTGATGCTTCGAAAATTTCTTTTAATTCTTTTTCGGATAAATTTTGGACTTTTTTTTCTGGATGCACTTTTGCTTCCCAAAGTATTTCATCGGAATAAATATTCCCTATGCCTGATATCTTTTTTTGGTCCATTAAAACCTGCTTTATTTTTCCTGTTCTCAATCTCTTCCTAAATTCTTCGAAACCGATTTCGAACGGGTCGGGCCCAATTTCTTCAAGTTCTTCTTCTATTTTTGAAGTTTCTTTTAGTTCAACTTTGGCGAATTTTCTTAAATCTGAAAGGGCAAGAACCTTTCCATTATCTAAAGAAAATTTAATATGTATAAAAGAGTTCATTGGGTCGGCTTTATCATAATTATCATAAAGATAGTGCCCCGTCATTTTTAAATGGGTAAGCATTGAATAGCCGCCCGATAAATTAAAAATGATATTTTTCCCCTTCCTGAAAATTTTTTCTATCTTTTTTCCGATTAATTCGCTTTTAAAAACATCCCAGCTTTTTTTTATTATCTTTTTTTCATCAGCCCAAACATCAACAAAGGTCCTTCCCAGGACCTTTTTGTTTAAATCTTCAACAATTGTTTGGACTTCGGGAAGCTCGGGCATTTACTTTAAAATCGAATTTACTTTGCTTAAAATTTCACCGGGAGTAAAATGGGCTTTTATCATATAATCCATTGCCCCCATCTTTAGCCCTTTTTCGATATCGTCTTTCTGGCCAAGGTTTGAAAGAATAATCACAGGAACTTCAGCGATTGACGGGTCTGCTTTTATTCTTGCCAGAACTTCGAAACCGTCTATTCCGGGAAGAATCAAGTCCAGCAAAACCAAATCAGGCTTTTCTTTCTTTACCGCCTCTATCCCCTTTTCCCCGTCTACGGCCTCGGAAACATCATATCCTTCTTTTAATATTTTTTGGCAAATAAGCTCTCTTAAAAATTTATCGTCTTCTATAACCAAAATTTTTTTCATATTATATTTTTATAATATTTATAATATTAATAATATTCTAATAAAAATCGCTTGTCAAAAATTCACCATACTTTTTCTTTAACGGTATAATGAAATGGAAGGCGGTTCCCTTATTTTCCTCCGAATTAAACCATATTTTCCCGCCATGGGCTTCGATTATATTTTTAGAAATATACAAGCCCAGGCCAGTTCCTTCGGTGTCTACTTTCCTTACATTCGGGCTTCGAAAGAATTTCGTAAAAATCTTTTCTTGCTGCAAAATGGGAATTCCCATTCCCGTATCTTCTATTTCCACCTCAACTTCCTCTTTAAAAGAACTTAGCGAAACTTTGATCTTCCCCCCTTCGGGAGTATATCTGACAGCGTTGTCAAAAATATTTGATATTGCTATTTTTATTTTATCCGCATCAAGCATTACTTTTGGAAAATCATTTTGAGAAGAATTAAAATCAACCTTTATATTTTTTCTTTCCAGCTCCTGCTTGTAATCTTCTATCACATTCAACAAAACTTCTTTAAGGTCTGAAAGGACTACCTTGTTCAAATATTTTCCTTCCTCGATTTCGGCTACATTTAAAAGGTCATTTATAAGATTTATGACTTTGTTGTTTGTTTTAAACGCCTCCGAAACCAATTTTTTCTGTTCTTGATTCAGCTCTCCCAAATCTCCGTCTAAAAGAGTTTGCAAGGACCATTTTATTCCTGAAATTGGAGTTCTTAACTGATGCGCGGCAAGTGTAACAAATTCGCTTTTCATGGAATCCGCCATTTTCTCTCGTGTAATATCGTGCAGAATAACAAGCGTGCTCACTCTTTCCTGCTTCACTTTCATTTGAACGGAAGTTACTTCCAAAACTAAATCGGTTCCGATTTTTACTTCTTCTTTTGAGCATTCCATTAAGCCAGCTCCCAAGAAGCCGATTAAAGAATCGAATCTTTCGAACCGGCTCAAATCCAAAACTGACCTTCCCAACGCGTCGGAACTCGAAACATCCAAGATTTTCTGGGCTTGAGGATTTATAAGAAACAATTTATTTGTCTTATCGAAAACCAAAAGGCCATCGGTAAGATAATCTGTAATCGCCAAATCCCCGTTTGAAAATTCACTGTAACTTTCTTCTGTTGTTTTGTTGTTGCTCCAAAAACCCATATTTTTAAAATAATTTTAAATTATAATTTTCTTTTTCTTTTATTTTTTTTATTAAAGAATTAAATCCGTATTTTTCCAATTCTTTTAAACCTTCCTCGGAATAATATTTCTTCCACTCGCATTTTCTAATGTCGAACTCAATGGGAACATTTTTATTTATTTCGGCCAATAATTTAGACGTGAAAGCCTCTTTCTTATTTCTCAATAGTTTCTCCTGCAGGGGTTTATTTATTTTATCGATTGATTCATAAATAGAATCCAGTTTTCCAAATTTATTTATCAATTCGATGGCAGTCTTCTCTCCAATCCCCTTCACGCCAGGAATATTATCTGAAGCATCTCCCCGCAAAGATTTAAAATCAACCAGCTGGCGCGGAAGAAGGCCGCCATAATTTTTTTTGACTTCTTCTATATCGTAAAGGACGGCATTTTTTATTCCTCGGCTTAGGGCATATACCTTTGTTTGGCCGTTAACTAATTGCAAGGCATCCATATCTCCTGTCAAAATAATTGATTCTATCCCCTCTTCTGAAGCTTTTTGGGCAATAGTGCCGATAACATCATCTGCCTCAAACCCCTTTTTTTCAAAAGCCGGCACCCCGAAACTTTCTAAGACATTTTTAACTTTTGGTATTTGGCTATAAAGTTCATCTGGCGCTTTTTCCCTATGCGCTTTATACAAAGGATATTTCTCTTTTCTAAAAGTCGGCGCGGGATAGTCAAAGGCAGATGCGATATAGTCGGGATTGAATTCTCTGACTGCCTTCAAGAAAAAGAGCATAAATCCATAAATAGCGTTTACTATTTCCCCGCTTTTAGTTGTAAGTTTTGGAAGAGCATGATAAGCCCGATGGATAATTGCGTTTGCGTCAATAATTATTATTCTCTTCATTTTTGTTTGGGTCCTTTAAAAGCATCATTTTTTGGATTTGCCCCATTTGAGCCATCACGACATTGATTTGTTTTTGAAGTTCCATCATTGTTTTCTTTGTTTCCCTTTCTTCTTTATAGCTTTCCAAAATATCCTCCAGATGCTCTTTGGAATATTTTCTCCCGCCTATTTCCATAAAATTTATATCTGGGGCCGGAGGCTGATTCGAAGCTGGATTATTGGTCATAAATTCAGCTTTGACCATAGACTGTCCATCCCCACTGTCCACCCCCTGTCTATGGACAATATTTTTCTTAATTTCATCAAGCCACTTTGCAGACAACTCCCAATCGAAAGAACTGAAACCTAAAATATTTTTTTTGACATTTACTTTCTTTATTTTTCGGACCTTATTCCAGATTTCTTCTGAAGAACTTTTCCAGTCTAACCCTTGGGAAATTAAAACTTCTCTCACTTTTCTTCTTAAGGTTTTTTCTGAAAATGAGGTATATTCAGCAGCTTTGTCCATGGACAAATATTTACTTTGTCCATAGACAATCTCTGCGGTGTCCATGGACATGTCTACCCCCTGTCCATGGACAAAACCGATTTTGTCCATAGACATGTCCACCCTCTGTCCATCCCCATTTTTCAAAATATTTTCTTCCATATTTGTATTTTAAGATTTTTAAAGAGAGATAACAAGTGCAAAAGAAAAGCGGCCGCTATAGCGGCCGCCAGACCAAAACAGATGTTTCGGAGTCATAATCCCTTTCCTTAAGCTTTTGGAAGGCAGTTTGGATTCTTCCATCCAAAACGCTTCCCAAAAAAGAATGAGGGGAAAGATAGCTCCATTCTTCCTTGGGAAATTTAGAAGAAAGAATATTATCCATATTCCTTCCCCTTGGAACTCCATTTTTAATTGCCACGAGCGCCATGTAATTGCAGCCTGGAATCTGCACCACGGCGCAATTCGGTTCCCAAACTTCGCCGATGCTTAATTGTTCCCGATTTGTTCTCGGCGAAATGAAACAAACCAGGATAAGCCCAAAAACCCCCAAACTCATGATGCTCATGTATTTTGCTGACCCCTTCATTCTCCAACCCTTTCAAAATAGGGGACACACAGAATAGTTTTCAAAAAAACGTTCTGCCTTCAACCTACCACAACATTACAATCCGTCAATGGAGCGAGTGGTTTCGCCGATAAACTTAAAATCGAGCCAATGAGTATTTTTTGGCAAAATGGTTTCTATTTTTTCGGCCCATTCTATTGCAACAATATTTTTTGGGTTAGAAATAATTTCTTTAAACCCTAAGGCTAGAATTTCCTCCGGATTTTCGATTCTATAACAGTCAAAGTGATAAAAAATTCCGTATCTCTTATATATATTATACGTCGGGCTTAAAATTTTTTCTTTTATTCCCAATCCCTTGGCAAATCCCTGCAAAAAAGTAGTTTTCCCTCCGCCCAAATCTCCCCTTAAAGCCAAAACAAAGGGCGGTTTGATTTTTTTTGCAAACTCTTCAGCTAACTTTTGCGTTTCTTCAGCGCTTCTTGCAATCATAAATTTGACTTTATATTTTATATAATATAAATTGGATTATTAGTCCATAACTTAGCCTTTCATCTCTATGCCAGAGACAAAGATAACGGGGGAGATAGCGGTTCCGGAAGAAAAAATAAAAAGTATTTTTGATTTTAAAAATGGCTTGGAGAAAAAATTGGGGCAAAAAACAAGCGAACTGATTGAGTATATAATTTCAGGGGCAATAGCGCTTGATTCTTCGGACATACACCTGGAAGCGGAAGAAAAACAAGCCAAGTTAAGAATAAGAATAGATGGAAACCTTCAGGATATTATTTTTTTGGAAACCAAAATTTATCAAAGCCTCGTTTCAAGAATAAAGCTTCTTTCAAAATTAAAACTCAATGTGTCAGATCGCCCGCAAGATGGCCGTTTTTCGGTTGATTTCAAAGAAAGCTTGATTGAAATGAGAGTTTCTTCGCTTCCGGCGGAATACGGCGAAGCAATTGTAATGAGAATTTTAAACCCAAACAGTTTAATAAGCATTGAAGCCTTGGGGCTTAGAGAGGATTTGGCAAGGATTTTTGAAAAAGAAATTTCACAGCCAAATGGAATGATAATTATTACAGGGCCTACGGGCTCCGGAAAAACAACCACTCTTTACGCCATTTTGAAAAAGCTAAACAATCCCGAAATAAAAATAATAACAATTGAAGACCCGATTGAATATCATTTGGAAGGAATTTCACAAACACAGGTTGACCCTAAAAAAGGCTATGACTTTGCTTCGGGGTTAAGATCAATTATGAGGCAAGACCCGGATGTAATATTAGTAGGCGAAATAAGGGATTTGGAAACGGCCCAGATAGCTTTGCAAGCCGCCCTAACCGGACATTTGGTTTTAACAACAATACATACGAATGATGCTGCCGGAACAATTGCCAGATTGCAAGCTCTTGGAGAAAAAGCTTCGAACATCGCTCCGGCAATAAATTTGGCAATTGGCCAAAGGCTGGTTAGAAAGGTTTGCCTAAAATGCGTTGAAATGAAAGAGCCTTCAGAAGAAGAATTGAAGAAAATAAAAGAAAATTTGAAAGATATTCCTAAAAAAATAAAAATACCAAAAGCAAAAGGATGCAAATTTTGCAATAATACCGGTTATAAGGGAAGATTGGGAATTTATGAATTCTTATCCGTAGACGATGAAATGGAAAATTTTATCCTTTCTTCGCCTTCAACGGTAGCCTTGAGGAATTTAGCTGTAAAAAAAGGCATGGTTTTAATGAAACAAGACGGATTTTTAAAAATATTACAGGGATTGACCACAATTGAAGAAGTTGAAAAGGCAACGGGAGAATAAGTTAAGGAAAACAAAACAGGCCCGGGGCTGGGGGGAGAACTTAAGCGTTTGGAACAAAAGTTTAGAATGCTCTTGAGGTGTAGTTTCGCCGAAGCCAAACCATCCATCTGCAGAGCACTCCAAGCCCCCGCAGCCCTAGACCTGTTTTGATTTTTAAATTTTGATAGCGTCATTTTATCAAATTATGGATAAAATGTCAAGAGATGAAGGGTTGGATTTAACTTTGCGCCCTCAAAGCTGGAATGAATATATAGGGCAGGAAAAGGTTAAAAAAAACCTTCAAATTATCATTGGCGCAGCAAAAAAGAGAAATGAACCTATAGAGCATTTGCTTTTTTACGGAGGAAGCGGGCTTGGCAAAACTACACTTTCTCATATTATTGCCAAAGAATTAGGGGCGAAAATAAAAACAATCGCCGGCCCCACTTTAGAAAAAGTGGGGGATTTGGCAGCTATTCTCACCAGCCTTTCTCAAGGTGATATTTTATTTATAGACGAATGCCACCGCATAAATAGAATGATTGAGGAATTTTTATATCCAGCCATAGAAGATTTCAAATTGCACTTAATCCTCGGAAAGGGGCCCATGGCAAGAACAATGGATTTAGAGCTCCCCAAATTTACCTTGATTGGAGCAACCACCCGCTTGGCTTTGCTTTCAGCTCCCCTAAGAAACCGCTTCGGGGCTGTCTTTCAGCTTGAATATTACACTGAAAAAGATATTGAGAAAATTATTGAAAGGTCTGCTAAAATTTTAGGCATTGAAATTGAGCCGAAAGCCTTAAATATAATTGCCAAAGCCTCGCGCTTCACGCCAAGAGTGGCAAATAGGCTAACGAAAAGAATAAGAGATTTTGCCCAATTCCAAAACGTAAATATTATTACAGAAGAAATCGCTTCTTCCGGCTTGGAATTTTTAGATATAGACAAACAAGGGCTGGAATCGGGAGACAAAAAAATTCTAGAAGCTATAATTTTGAAATTTGATGGCGGGCCTGTCGGGCTTCAGGCTTTAGCCTCTGCCACATCGGAAGAAAAAGATGCAGTTTTAGATATTTATGAGCCCTATTTAATGCAATTGGGCTTGATTGAAAGAACTCCAAAAGGAAGAGTCGCCACCCTTTCTGCGTATTCCCATCTCGGCCTCGCCTTCAAAGAACCAAAAAAGTTGATTTAGCTATTTACAAATTTTTGGTTATGGTGTATACTTAAAATAACAGTAAGTAGCAACTTTTTCTTTCACTTGAAAGACGGAGGCGGTCGGCTTACTTTTATAAGTTATTTTCTTACAGAAGAGTTTACATGGCTAAGAAATTATATGTAGGCGGATTGCCTTACAGCACCGTCGAAGATTCTCTTAGAGATTTGTTTGCTCAGGCAGGAACCGTTGAATCGGCAACGATTATAATGGACAAAATGTCTGGCAGGTCTAAGGGATTCGGCTTCGTGGAAATGTCTACTGAGGAAGAGGCTCAAAAAGCCATCGAGATGTTTAATGGAAAGGATTTCGAAGGAAGAAACATCACGGTGAATGAGGCTCGCCCAATGGAACCGCGAAAAAATTTCGGAGACAGAAAATTCAGCACTCAAAAAAGAGAGTGGTAGAATAAAGTCTTAGAGCAAAAAATCCCCTTCAAGGGGATTTTTTGTTATAATAAGGTTGTGAAAAAAATCTTATTGGCATCGCTTTTTTTAATAAATATTAATACGGCTTCTTTGCAGCAATTAGATAACCTGCAGGGAATAGGGCCGGTTTTGGCGCAAAGAATAATTGATGCCCGCCCTTTTTCTTCGGTAGATGATTTAATAAAAGTTAAAGGAATAGGGCAAAAAGTTTTGGAAAAAATAAAAGAGCAAGGGCTGGCTTGCATTGATTGCCAAAGCGAAAAGAGGTCTGACCTCCCAAAAACTGAGTCCAAGATTTCAGGAGGTCAGACCTCTAAAAATTTACCTCAAAATTCACAGCCTGCTTCCGTTTTCGGGGTTAAAACAATAACACTCCAAAAATCAGAAAATCCCAAAGCTCCTATTATTCCAATTGCTTTGTTTACGGCTATTGTTTGCGGCGGAACTTTTCTTTACTTAAGAAAAAAAATGAGCTAAAATCCAGGTATGTCAGGGCATAGCCATTGGGCAAGCATAAAACACAAAAAAGGAGCCGAAGACGCAAAAAGGAGCAAAATTTTCTCGAAGGCGGCGAGAGTGATTTCGGTTGCAGCAAAAGAAAAAGGAGGCGATCCTGAAACAAACGCCAAGTTAAAAATAGCCATTGAGCAGGCAAAGGCAGTAAATATGCCCAAAGAAAATATCGACAGGGCAATAAAAAGGGGCACGGGCGAACTAGAGGGCGAAAAACTTGAATCTTTTACTTTTGAAGCGTTAGGCCCTTCCGGAATCGCAATTATTATCGAAGGAATTACAGACAATAAAAACAGGACTTTAGGCGACATAAAACAAATCTTAAACCAGTACAACGGCAAGCTTGCCAACGAAGGTTCGGTTAAATGGATGTTTGATCGGAAAGGTGTAATTATAACTCCTAAAAAAGATGACTTGGAATTAATTGCAATTGAAGCCGGGGCTGAAGATTTAAAACAGCGCGATGATTTCTTTGAAATAATTACAAAGCCCGAAGAATTAGATAAAGTAAAAAAATCTCTCGAAGAAAAAAATATTACAGTTGAATCGGCTTCCTTAGATTGGGTTCCCAAAGAGGAAGTTGATGTTCAAAACAAAGAAACTCTTGAAAAACTTTTCGAAGCTTTGGACGACAACGACGCCGTGCAAAATATTTATGATAATATTAGGCATTGACCCCGGGACGGCAACTACGGGTTTTGGATTGATAAAAAAAGAGGAAAATAATATAAAAGTTATTGATTATGGATGCATTGAAACCCTCTCCAACATGCGAACGGGGGAGCGCCTCGCGATAATAAACGAAGAATTAAACAAAATAATCTCAAAGCATTCGCCTGAAGTTCTCGCCATAGAGAACGTTTATTTTTTTAAAAATTTGAAAACGGCCATGCCGGTAAGCCAAGCTAAGGGTGTAATTCTTTTAACCGCCGAACAAAATAAAATTCCGGTTTTTGAATTCACGCCTTTGCAAATGAAAATGGCAATTACCGGATACGGCAAAGCTGAAAAAAAACAAGTCCAGCAAATGATAAAAAAAATTCTCAATCTTGAAGAGAAACCAAAAGAAAAAGGCAAGAGAAAGGATGATGCAGCCGATGCTTTGGGCATTGCGCTTTGTTACACCCTAATTAACCGGAGAATAATTAGCTAAAAAATACTGGGTAACCGGATTATCTCCAGTTGCTTTTTCGACATATTTAGAATCAGAGATTTCTTGGGTTAAAATCAAATTGTCATTCGAAATCCAAACTATTTCATAACTTTCCACCCGCATAATATTATAATTCCCAATTTTATCTTTTTGGGCATATTGGCTAAGCAAATTCTTTTGCGCATCGGCGCCTTGGGTCATTTTCAGAATTTGGACAAAAACCGCCTTCTTTTGGCTGCGATATTGCCCAACCGCATAATATCCGCAAACTTTTTCGGATTTTTCGCCGACATTCTGGCATTCGTATTGAGGTTTTAAATTATTCTTGTCCAAAGAATAATCTCCTATTTTATCCGGAAACATTTTCGCAATTAATTCTTCTTGAGATTCCGTATTCCATTGGGGAGCGGGAAGCTTTCCCAAATCCTCTTTATTGAAATAATTTTCATAAATCCAAAATCCTGCCCCCGCTGCGACAAGAACTCCAATACATATGTATAAGATATATTTTTTAATTAATGCCATTATTTTATTCGGGCGAATTTGCGCTTGCCGGCTTGGATTACCATGCCCGAAGACACATAAATTTCTTCTTTCCAATCTTTTTTCAATTCGCCATTTATTTTTACAGCGCCCTGTTCTACAAGCCTTTGGGCTTCTGTTTTTGAAGAAGCAATATTTGTCAAAACCAAAAGATTTAAAATATTAAGCCTTGATTCTGAAATTTGAATTTCGGGAATATCTGAAGGAATTTCGTTATTTTTAAAAACAGCTTCAAATTCTTTTTCAGCCTTTTCAGCTTCTTTTTCAGAATGGTACATTTTTATTATTTCTTTTGCCAACTTCACTTTTAAATTCCTTGGATTTTCGTTCGAATTTTTCATTTGTCCGATTTCTTTCATTGGAATTCTTGTGACAGCCTCGAAATAATCAAAAATATATTCATCGGGCATAGACATAATTTTTCCAAACATTTCTTTGGGCGAATCTTCTATCCAAATGCAGTTTCCCGAGGTCTTGCTCATTTGTTTTCCATCTGTCCCTAAAATCATCCTGCAAGCCATAACATATTTCTCCCGATTATTTATTTTTTTCTGCAAATCGCGCCCGATTAGCATATTAAATAATTGGTCGGTTCCGCCGATTTCCAAATCAACATCTAAATAAACCGAATCATATCCCTGCATTAAAGGGTACATGGTTTCGTTATAAAAAACCGTATTTTGGCGGGAAATTCTTTCTTGAAAATTATCTCTTTGAAAAAGCTGAACAGCCGAAATATTTGAAGCTATATTTGCGATATCTTCAAATTTCAATTTTAGCAGCCAATCGCCGTTTTTTCTTATTTTTACTTTTTTAAAATCCAAAATTTTGCCAGCCTGTTTTTTCCAAGTTTTTATATTATTTTTTATCTCTTCTTTGCTAATCTTTTTACGGGCTTCTTTTCTTTGCGAAGGGTCGCCGACAATTACCGTACCTGTTCCAATTACCAAAATCGCCTCATGGCCCAATTCAGAGAATTCCTGCAATTTTAGCAAATTGATTGTGTGTCCCAAATGCAATTTTCCTCCAGTCGGATCAATGCCCAAATAAAGCCTTATTTTCTTATTCTTTATCAGGCTTGCAAACTGGGTTTTATCGGGTATAATTTTATCTACGCTTCGAGTTAGCAACTCTTCTATATTCATATATTTTATACTAAAATAAAAGAGTATTGAATTCAATGGCAAAAAAAAGAAAAAAAATTTGGGTCATATTGGGCATTATTTTAATAGCCTTTCTTTTTGTTTTTTTCTTGGGAGCTGCAACCTTTGTTTTTTACGCCAAGGACCTGCCGCAACCGGAAAAATTTACCGAAAGAGAATCGGTCCAGTCAACAAAAATATATGACAGAACGGGCAAAGTTTTGCTTTATGAAATGTACGGGGAAGAAAAAAGGCAAATAGTTTCGCTCGACCAGATTTCAGATAATATAAAGCATGCTGTAATCGCCACTGAAGACGCTAATTTTTATTCTCATCACGGCATAGACTTAACCGGAATTTTAAGGGCCTTTAAGCTTGACTGGAAAAATGGAAACCTTTCGTACGGCGGCTCAACAATTTCCCAGCAGTTAATCCGTTCCACTTTTTTATCAACCGAAAAAAGCGCCGAAAGAAAAGTAAGAGAGATTATCTTAACCATTGAAATCGAAAGAAAGTATTCCAAGGACCAGATTTTGGAATGGTACTTAAATCAAATCCCATTGGGAATAAATATTTACGGGGTTGAATCGGCCTCGCAAACTTATTTCAATAAATCCGCCAAAGACCTTGATTTGGCCGAATCAGCATGCTTGGCGGCTTTGATAAAAGCTCCCAGTTACTATTCTCCTTTTGGAAAACACTTGGACGATTTGCTGGGAAGGAAAGATTATGTTTTAGACAGGATGGTTCAAGAAAAATATATAACAAAGGAGCAGGCGGAAACCGCAAAAAAAGAGGTTTTGAATTTTTCACAAATTTCTCAAGGAATAAAAGCGCCGCATTTTGTAATGTATGTGGAACAATATTTGATTGAAAAATACGGTGAAACATCTTTAAAAGAGGGGGGGTTTAAAGTTTACACAACTTTAAATTGGGACATGGAGCAGACGGCTGAAAAAATCCTTGAAAACAATGCTGAAAGAATTAAAAATTACAATTCGCACAACGCTTCTTTGGTTGCAATCGACCCTAAAACCGGGGAAATTTTGAGCATGGTTGGCTCGATTGACTGGTTCGCCAAACCTTATCCCGACGGCTGCACTCCGGGAAAGGATTGTTTATTTGAACCTAAGGTCAATGTTGCGACTTATGGCTTGGGCCGCCAGCCGGGGTCCGCTTTTAAGCCTTTCGCTTATGTTACAGCTTTTGAAAAAGGATATAATCCGGAATATGTTGTTACAGACGAGGCGACAGACTTTGGAATTTGGGGCGGAGAGCATTACACTCCGCAAGACTATGACAGCTTATGGCGAGGCCCCGTTACCTTAAGGTCAGCTCTGGCGCAATCTTTGAATATTCCTGCGGTAAAAGTTTTGCTTTATCTCGCCGGTTTAGACGACACAGTTGCCACGGCAAAGAAATTGGGAATTACAACTTTGGACAATAATTTTATCGGCCCATCGATTGTTCTCGGAGGAGGGGAAGTAAGGCTTTTGGATATGGTTTCGGCTTACGGAGCTTTTGCCACAGAAGGTTATAAAATTCCGCCAACCGCAGTTTTAAAAATAGAAGATGCCGACGGAAATATAATAGAAGAAAACAACAAAACCCCGAGAAAAGTTTTAGATACCGAAGCTGTTAGAATGCTAAACGATGTTCTTTCGGATAATAACGCTAGAACCCCTATGTTTGGAGCAAATTCAAGTTTATACATTCCCGGATACCAAGTTGCCGCAAAAACAGGAACAACAAATAATTTCAAAGATGCTTGGGCAATCGGCTACACCCCATCTTTAGTTGTCGGGGTTTGGGCAGGAAACAACAACAGCGTTCCCATGAGCGAAAAATCTTCTATCACTATATCCGGCCCCATCTGGAAATCTTTTATGACAGCTGTTTTGCCTCAGCTTCCTAATAAAAATTTCACCCCTCCCGCTTATAAACAAAGCCAGCAAGAATAAAGGAGCGTTTCGCTTGAAACGCTCCTTCTTTTTCGTTGCCCCTTAGCTCAAAAGAGCTCTTAATCCGCCGCCGGTTACAATGAAGACCATCGGGTCTTCGGACCTGCCAAGCAGCTCTGCCGCAAGCGCGATTTGTTCTTCTTCTGTGCCAGCCTGCACAACACGGCGAACTTCGGCTTCCGTTTGGATTTGTTCAAATCCTTTTATCATAAAGAGCCTCCTAAATATGCTTTTAATTTTAATGATTTTTTAATATTTGTCAATGGTTTTGCACTTTCATTCTTCCTGAAGATTGATATAATTTAATAATATATGGAGGAATATTCAAAAGAACAACTCAAAGAATTATACGAACAGCTTCCCGAGAATTTAAAAAAAGCTGTTTTTTCAACTGAAATAGGCGAAAGGATAAGGCAGATTTCTCTTGAAAACAAAGTAAATGATTATTTGGATATTATTAAAAAAGTCGGGTATGTTTTTTTGGGAATCCTTTCTCCAAATGATTTTAAAAAAGAACTGAACAATCCTGAAATTTTTAAAAGAATAAATGACGAAGTTTTTTCAAGCTTAAAATCCGACCTTGAGCCTTTATACGGAATAAAAATTAATTCCCCCGCAAACAGCGCTCCTGCTCCAAGAAAAAAATCGGATAAATATTTAGAAACAATCGAATAATGGAGTTTATTGTTCCACAATTTATAGAAAGGGAAGCAAAAATCGTAGGCCCCTTAACTTTTAAGCAATTTCTTTTTGTCGGAACTGCCGGAGGAATTTGCGCTATAATTTATTTTTTGCTTCCGCTTTCAATTTTTATAATTTCCTGCATTGTTTTAATAGGGGGAGCCGCCGCTCTTGCGCTTTACAGAAAAGAGGGGATTCCCCTTTACGAAGTAGTGGCAAAATCCTTTCTTTATGTTTTTAAACCGAAAATATATTTATGGAAGAAAGCTGCAGCTCCGATAAAAATGGCGCGCCCGGCGGAAAAGAAGAAAGATGAAGTTGAAGAAGAGGAGCGCAAAGGTCCGCGCTTGAAAGTTTCAAAATCAAGCAAACTGAACGATTTATTTACCCATATTGAAACAAAATAGGTATGGCATCTACTCAAGAATTTATACAATTTGAAAAAATACGAGATGGAATAATAATCCTTAAAAATAAGGGGCTGCGGATGGTTTTGATGGTTTCTTCAATAAATTTTGCCTTGAAATCAAGCGAGGAGCAAAATGCGATACTTTATGCTTTTCAAAGCTTTTTAAATTCTCTTGACTTTCCTTGCCAAATTTTAGTTTCATCTAGAAAACTAAATATTACCGGCTATTTGGAAAAATTGGATGAAATAGGGTCAAAAGAAAGCAATGAATTAATAAAAAACCAAATTGCGGAATACAGAGGATTCATTGAAGAAATCTTAAAGGAAGGGTCAATAATGCAAAAAACTTTTTATATATCTGTTCCATTTTCTCCGGCGGAAAATTTGACCCTTTCTGAATTGACAGAAGAAGTTTTTCAACGAGCTAAAAACCAGTTAATGCAAAGGGTTGAATTTGTTATTTTGGGCTTAAAATCTTGCGCCTTGGAAGCAGTTCCCTTAAATTCAATGGAAACAGCCGAACTTTTATGGAGCCTTTACCACCCTATCGAGGCTGAAAAAGGCTTTTATCCCGAGTTTCCCCCCGAACTTATTGAATAATAAAATATATGAACTTGCCGTTTGAAAACTTATTTAAAAAAAAGACGAAAGTGGATGAGGAGTTTTTCAGAGAAGAGCCGATGAAGATAAGCGACATAATCGCTCCTCCTTCGGTTGAAGCCAAGCAAAACTATCTTAAAGTTGGAGAGAAAATCGCTAAAAGCTATTTTATATTTTCATATCCCCGCTATCTTAACTCCGGCTGGCTTTCTCCTATTATAAATATGAATTATCCGATGGATATTTCATTCTTCTTCCACCCCATATCATCCGAAAAAATACTCAAGCAATTAAGAAGAAGAGTAACCGAAGTTCAAGCCGAAATTTCAGAAAGGGAAGAAAAAGGGTTAATCCGCGACCCGGCTCTTGAAACGTCCTATCAGGATTTGGAAGAATTAAGAGACAAACTCCAAACAGCCCAAGAGAGGATGTTCCGTTTTAGTTTATACTTAACTATTTATGTTGATAAGGAAGAAGAGCTGAGGCAAATTGAAACTGATTTAAGGTCAGTTTTAGAATCGAGATTGATTTATATAAAACCGGCTCTTTATCAGCAAAAAGAAGGATTTACTTCTACTTCGCCATATAATTTAGACCAGCTTGCCATAACAACTTTAATGAATACGGGGCCACTTTCAAGCGCTTTCCCCTTTGTTTCTTTTGACTTAAGCTCAAACGAAGGCATTCTTTACGGTATAAACCGCCATAACAATTCCATTGTTTTATTCGACCGCTTTACTTTAGCCAATGCCAATTCTGTAATATTCGCTTCTTCTGGAAGCGGAAAATCTTACGCAGTAAAGCTCGAAATTTTGAGATATTTAATGCTAGGCGTCGATTCGATTATTTTGGACCCGGAAAACGAATATAAATTTTTATCTGAAGCCGTGGGCGGGTCTTTTTATGATATTTCCTTGGCTTCTGAAAATCACATAAATCCTTTTGATTTGCCGCGCCCGAGAGAAGACGAAAGCTCCGAAGATGTCTTAAGAAGCAACATTATAAATTTAGTCGGCTTAATGCGGCTGATGCTGGGCGGACTGTCTGCCGAGGAAGACGGGATTATGGACGCCGCAATTACTCAAACCTATGCGGCAAAAGATATTACCCCCGAATCCGACTACAAGCTTTGGGGGAAAGAAGACGGGCTTCCTTTCCCGCTGTTAGAAGATTTGGAAGCCGTTCTTTCAACAATGGAAGGGGGCGAATCTTTGGTTAAACGTTTAAAAAGATTTACCAAAGGAGTTTATGCCAACTTCTTCAATCAGCCATCAAATGTAAATTTAAACAACAGATTGGTTGTTTTTGGCGTAAGAGATATGGAAGATGAATTGAGGCCGATTGCCATGTTTATGATTTTAAGGTTTATCTGGAAAGAAATAACATCAGAACTTAAAAAAAGGCTGCTTGTGGTTGACGAAGCATGGTGGCTGATAAAAAGCGAAGAGGGAGCTTCTTTCCTATTTGGAACAGTAAAAAGAGCTCGAAAATATTGGCTCGGAGTAACAACTGTAACTCAAGATGTTAATGATTTTATGCGTTCCGAATATAGCCAGCCGATTATAACAAACTCTTCTCTAGTGATGCTTATGAAACAAAATCCCGCCACGATTGATTCGGTGGCAAAAGCTTTTAATTTAACCGAGGAAGAAAAAATGCTTCTTTTGGAATCTCCAGTGGGGGAGGGAATATTTTTTGCCGGAACAAAACACGTTTTAATAAAAGTTTTAGCTTCCTACGCCGAAGACCAAATAATCACCACTTCTCCGGAACAATTGCAAAAAATAAAAGAAGCAAAGCAGGAATATGGGGAGTAAAGGCTGGCTTAAAAAAGTAGGCGCCGCTTCTCCATCGGGAATGGTTTTAATTCTCCTTGGCGCCTTCACTTGGCTTATTGGATGGATTCCAATACTTGGATTGCCTTTTAAAGCACTTTATTTTATTGCTGTAAAGATAATAGCCAGGCCAACGTGGAAAGAAATGTTATCTGCAATAATAATTTCGGAAATTCCAATTGTTAATTTATTTCCGATTTCTCTTTATAAACTTTTCTTCTAAATGGGTTTTACCACAATTCGGCGGTTTGGCTCTTGGCCCAGGCTTTCGGTTTTAACATCGCTCCTATTTGCCAATTCCATATGAACAATTCTTCTTTCATAAGAAGACATTATGGGCAGAAGCTTTTGTTTTTGGCTCAAAAAAACTTCATTTGCCGCATCTCTGGCGGTTTCTCTCAAATATTCAGTCTTTTTTTCTTTATATCCGTTTATGTCCAAATCAATTGAAAGCTCGCTTCCGGTTTTCTTCTTTAAAACCGCTTTTAATATTTTTTGAATCTCTTGGAGCGTTTGCCCGTTTTGACCGATTAATCTTTGCGCTTCTTCTGTTTTAATTTTTATAAAAAAAGCCTCGTCCGCCTGTGAAACCAAGACCTCTGCTGGAAAATCGGCTTTTTCGAAAAACTCTTCAGTTAATTTCTTTATTTCTTCTTTCATAAATTTTTTGCTGAATAATTGAAAATAAAGTCGTTGTTAAAAAATAAACTCCCAACGCAGAAGGCAAGCTTAACAAGATTAAAAACATTAAGACAGGAGTAAAATAGAGCATTTGTTTTTGCAGCTGGGCTGAAAAATCATTTTCGTTTTTTGCCTTTTCTGTTTTTGGAAAAGCCATTTTTGCTTGGAAAAACTGGAAAACTGCGACAATCGCCGCCAAAATATAGCTTGGCTTTGAAAGATTCATGCCCAAGAATATTGGATTTATGGATTGCGAAGATGCTATTCCAGAACGGAAGACCCAATACAAGGCAATTAAAATCGGGGTTTGGATTAAAAGAGGCAAAATGCCCGAAAAGGGATTTATCTTTTCTTTTTTATATAATTCAATTAACTGGCGCCCCTGCTCTTCTTTGTTGTCTTTATACTTTTCTTGGATTTCTTTAACTTTTGGCTGTAAGCTTGCAAGAGCTTTTTGGGATTTTATTGCTTTGGAACCTAAAGGATATAAAATCAATTTTATTAAAATGGTTAAAAGAATTATGGCTAAGCCAAAACTTTTTCCCGGAACATGTTCGTAAATAAAAAAAAGTATGCTTAATAACGGCTGGTATAAAATTAAATTAAATAAATATCCCACTTCGCCATTTCGCCATTTCGCCATTTCGCCATGCAGAGTATGCTTCGCGATATAGCGATATAGCGATATTAAAAAATTATTTTAATAATCCTGTTTTTTTAAATATTTTAGCGCACATATCACTCAAAACTTCAAAGTCATTTTCCAACCCGGGCATTGCAAAAAAAACAACATCGAAGCCCTTTTTTAAATTTGGCAGGTTTTTTCTGACTATTTCTCTCATTCTCCTTTTAAGCAAGTTTCTTTCCGATGCTTTTTTTGAATATTTTTTGCTTACAATAAACCCAAAACGACTGGAGTTAAGATTATTTCTAGAGATTTTTACCCTTAAAAGCTCTTCCTTAAAGCCCTTGCCAGATTTAAAAACCGCTTCAAAATCTTTTTCTTTTTTTAATCTATTTTCTTTCGAAAGCATTTTAAACAGTTAAACGTTTCCTTCCTTTCGCCCTTCGGCTGGCAAGCACCCTGCGGCCTGTTTTTGTTTTTTGCCTCGCCATAAAGCCATGCGTTCTTCTTCTCTTTTTCTTTTTGGGTTGATAAGTTATTGACATATATTATATATTAATCTTTTTTTAGGCATTTTTCAAGAGATTTTAGTTATCCACAGATTGTTAACAACTTGTTAACAAAGTTTCTTCTTTCCTTTTATTTTTTGCTTGTGATATACTTAATTTAGTTTAAAAATTAAACTAATTTTGGAACAAAAGTATGAACAACCAAGAGCTTTGGCAGGCAGTTTTAGCTCAAATTCAGTTGAACATTTCTCAAGCAAATTTTTCTACTTGGTTTAAAAATACGGAGATTAATTCCAACAAAGAAGGGAAAGCTTTGGTTTTGGTTCCAAATTCTTTTGTGAAAGAGTGGCTCCAGAACAAATATAACAATCATATATTAAAAATTCTCCACGATTTAGACGAAAACATAAAAGAAGTTGAATATTTTATAGGCAAAAAACCCGTTGAACAAAAAACTGAAGAAATTGTTATGCCCGAAACCGACCAGCTTGAATTCCAGGAATTTAAAATAAATAAGGACACAAACCTTAATCCAAAATATATTTTTGAAACTTTTGTTGTAGGCCCCTTTAATGAAATGCCTCACGCTGCCGCAATTGCTGTTTCTAAAAAACCGGGTTTGGTTTACAATCCTCTTTTTATTTATGGCGGAGTAGGCTTGGGAAAAACTCACCTGATTCAATCAATTGGAAACGAAATAGACAAAAATTTTAAAAAGAAAAAGGTAAGATATGTCCCATCAGAAAGATTCACTTCCGAAGTTGTTTCGGCTATAAAAAATCAAACCATAGACCAATTCAAGCAAAAATATCGCGAAATAGATGTCTTAATTTTAGACGATGTCCAATTTATTGCCGGAAAAGAAAAAACCCAAGAGGAATTCTTTCACCTTTTCAACGTTTTATATGAAAGAGGAAAACAAATAATTCTTTCTTCAGACCGCCCGCCCAGAGCCATTAATTCTTTGGCTGAACGTTTAAGGTCCCGTTTTGAAGGGGGAATGATTGCAGATATTTCAGCCCCGGATTTAGAAACCCGGATTGCCATTTTAAAAACAAAGGCGCAAGAAAAATCGGTTGAATTTGGCGAAGATATTTACCAATATATTGCGGGTGTCATAAAAAGCAACATAAGGGAGCTTGAGGGGGCCTTAAACCGCTTAATGATTTACCAAAACTTAAATAATAAAAAACCCGATTTGGAGATAACCAAAACTTTATTCAAAAATATCCTATCTTCGCCGAACCGCATAATCACTCCCAAAAAGGTAATCCAAGTTGTAGCGGATTTTTATGATTTAAAAGAAAAAGATTTGCTTACTTGCTCTAGAAAAAAAGAAATTGTTAAGCCAAGGCAAGTTGCCATGTATTTATTAAGGCAGGAACTAAAAGATTCCTTCCCCTCGATAGGGCGAAAATTTTCAGGAAAAGACCATACTACTGCCATCCATTCCTACAAAAAGATTCTAAAAGAAATGGAAAAAGACAAGAAGCTGGAAGAAGAAATCGGCTTAATAAAAGAACAAATCTTTACCAGTTAATTTGTTCAACATCGAGTGTTGAACAACTTGCCTGTGAATAAATTGTTAGTCTTATTAAGAATAACTTGGTAATAAAAGTGTAATTATTTTAAAGAGAAATTATACACTATTTAAACAATAACTTTTTATTAAACTTATTAAGATATTTATCCCCAATAGAATTGAATTAAAAAAATTATTTTTCCACAATTTTAATAATAACTATTAAATAAATATATTAATAATATTAATTATATGAAACTGCAAATTCTCCAGGAAAAATTAAAAGAAGGATTGGGAGTGGTGGAGAGAGTTTCTTCCAAATCTTTAACTTTGCCAATTTTAAATAATGTCTTAATTGAAGCGGAGAAAAATTTTTTGAATTTATCAACAACAGACCTGGAAATTGGCATAAGGTGGTGGGCTTTGGTTAAAACCGAAAAAGAAGGAAAAATTACCGCTCCATCAAAGCTTTTATCTTCTTTTATAAACTCTTTGCCAAATAAAATAATAGAATTAGATTCAAAAGAAGATTTGAATATTGAATGCGCCGGATGCAGCACAAAAATAAAAGGGCTTTCAGCCGAGGAATTTCCATTAATTCCCAAAATCGGCCAAGAAGAATTTATTTCATTGAATGCAGGCGATTTTTGCCGGGATTTATCTCAAATTTCCGATATCCCCGCGATTTCAAACACCCGGCCGGAAATTTCAGGAATTTATTTTTCTTTCCAGAAGAATTTGATTTTAATTGCCGCTACTGACAGCTTTAGGCTTGGCGAAAAAAGAATAGTAAATTTAAAATCTTCCCAAGCAAGCGAGCGCTCTTTAATCATTCCCCAAAAAACAATTAAAGAAGTAATAAATATCTTTGCGGATAAGCCAGGCGAACTGAAGATTTATTTTTCACCCAACCAAATTATGTTCGAATCAGAAATGGTTGAAACCAGCCATCCTCAAATCCAGCTTATTTCGCGCTTAATCGATGGAGAGTATCCGAATTATAAAGAAATTATTCCTAAAGACTTTTCAACTCAAATTATTTTAAACAAGGACGAATTTTTAAACCAAATTAAAACCGCCAGCCTTTTTTCGGGAAAAAGCAATGAAGTAAAACTTAAAATAAATCCTTCTAAAAAGGAAATCCAGATTTTAAGCCAAAGCATTGAGTTGGGCGAACACCAGTCTTCTTTCCAGGGGAAAATAACCGGAGAAAGCGCAGAGGTCAATTTTAACCATAGGTTTTTATTGGATGGCCTAAACAAGGCCAGAGGCGCGGAAATAGAATTTAATTTGAATGGCGATTCGGGTCCCGGCGTTCTCCACTCCGTTGAAGATGACACATACACTTATGTCGTCATGCCAATAAAGAATAACTAACAAGCTTGTTAACTATTGACATAATTAGTTAACATCTGGTTAACATGTCTTTATTAATTTATTAAATTATGCTTATAAAAATAGAAAAATTTGGGACCATTCTTTTGTCTCGCCAGGCCGGAAAAGAAGCGGCTTTGGCTTGCAGGGTTCTCTTGAGAGATTTAAAAAAGAATGAGAAATTAGAATTAGACTTTGATGGAGTTTTGACATTCTCTCCCGCTTGGGGAGATGAATTTTTGGCGCCATTGCAGGGCGAATACGGCGAAAGACTTGTTTTAAAAAATACGGAAAATCCTTCAGCGAAAATTACTCTAGAAACCTTGGAGAGCATCTCCGGCAAAAAGTTTAATATAGCCTCTTGATCCGACCTTGACAAAATCAATATAAAATGCTACTATTTCAATAGCTGAAGGTGTTCTTCGGCATTGTTCTTTGACATAAATTTAGCTTAAAAGAGGTGAATTATGGGTCGGATAGGTAATTTCTTCAATAGGCTTGCAGGGAAAGCATGCCAAATTATCGGGACGCAAGGATCGCAAGACGAAGACAACCGTCTTTGGCTTGCTGTTCTGTCGCTTACCTTTGTTGGTTTTGTTTCTGTTCTCGCCGGATTTTTGATCTATTTCCTTCTGGATAGGATGGTCGGGTGCGTTCCGGATAAAATTTGGAATGGCATCCATCCAAAATCCAAAGGCATTTCAAGTACTGGATGCTTTTGGATGAGCGTAATAGCAGGGACCTATCTTTTTCTTCGACTCCTGAAGAAATTGATCGAGTTTTCGTTTGATGAGGTCCCTGTCGTTCACAAGGCCATACTCACGCTTTTGGGAAGGAGATTGAGGATAGTTATTGGAGAGGGATGGCATCTTTTTCCCCTGCAAGACCTGCTGGTCTACGACAAGATTCTAATCAGTGTCGCAAAGGTCAACCAATTGATTAAGGCAAAAGTAAGAACGCCCGATCTGGTTGACCTAAATGCAGATGTCGGGATTACTTTCACGCCTGGAGGGGTAAATCATGCTAATGGGAAAGATGACCCTCAATTGTTCCTGACTTTCTTGGATAATGGAGGCGGTTCGGGAGTTGCGCAAAGGCTTGAGGCAATTGTGAAAAGCACTTTGCGCATCTGGGGAATGTCTCAAGTTGAGGGTCCGAGCAATTGGGAAGAGGCGGCGGCTTCCAAAGAAGATGTTGCTGCGCTCCTCGCAAAAGGAATTTTGGGAGATAATGTTTCAACGATATCTTCCGAAGATATTCCTACCGAACCCCTTTTGAGGTACTTCAGTGTTCCTCGAAAACCTCCCCTTAAAACTCAAGAGGAAAAGTGGGGGAGCAGATGGGAAAAGCTCGAGACGAGACTAAATGAGTTGGGTCCTGAAAAGCAAGGAGAGATTCAGGGCGCCGTAGAGGAAAGGCTCGAACTTATTTCGGCGATAAGTCGGGGCAATGCCAAATTCGTGAATGCTTCGCTGGGAATCACAATAAATCAGCTTACAATTGGCGAAGTCATTCCGGTCGGTAAGATGGCCGAAGCGCTCGAGGCTAGAACAGCGGAAGCTCAAAAGAGGAAAGCTGAGATGGTCGATGTGGTGAGCAT
>OBLY010000012.1_pt1 | contig 27978 bp, 30 predicted proteins | sample 1539041 | NCBI WGS metagenome assembly OBLY01 (sample SAMEA2690973, study PRJEB22502) | sediment metagenome | biome: Billabong; feature: Tropical; material: Sediment | place: Australia | collected 2013-05-14 | depth 1 m
CAAATCTTTCCTTTATGCCCCTGAATAATTCTCGCGGTTATCCAAAGGCCGATTCCCCTCCCCGTGGCAAACATCTTCATCGCTCCCTCGCCTCTTTCAAAAAGCCGGTCAAACAAATCTTTTATATGCTCTTTTTTTATTCCAACTCCTGTGTCTTTTATACTTATCAGCATTTTTTCGCCTTCGGCTTGCACGATTACTGTCACTCCGCCTTGTTGCGTATACTTTACTGCGTTATCAATTAAATTATATAGCGCTACTTTCAACTTTTGCAAGTCAACTTTAATTTTCGTCAGGTTTTTCGGAACCTTCAAGTTCAAATATATTTTCTTTTTATCCGCCTCAAGCTTTATGTCCGAAATCGCTTCCTTCAAAACATCTTCTATTTCAATTTCCTCTCGCGGAAACACAACCTGCCGCCCAAGCTGAAACTGCGAAATATCAAGCAAATCGTTAACAATTTTAATTTCGCTGGCCGTTGAAATGCAAAATTTATCCAAAACTTCTTTTAATTTTTTGGGCACCCTTCCATACGTTCCCCCGCTTATCAAGTCCAAATAGCCATTCATAGTCGTCAAAGGCGTGCGTAAATGGTGCTGCGTCGCCATAATAAACTGGTTCTTCGCGTCGTTCATGCTTTCCAAGCTCTCCCTCGCCTCTTTTTCCACCTCGTATGCTTTGCGGATTTCTTTTGTTTGCTCATCTACTTTTTGCTGAAGGGTCCTGTTAAACTCCTGCACTTCTTTATAGTGCCTGGCATTTTCAATTGCAATGCTTGCTTGTTTTGAAAGCGTATCCAAAAGCTCGAGGTCTTCATTGCTGTATGCATCGCCCGAAACCTTCGACCCTAAAACAATAATCCCCGTGAGCTGGTTGGCATTTATCAACGGCAGGCATAGAGAAGCTTCTATTTTTTCCATGTTATGCTCCAAGTCCCTGAATCCCATCAGCCCCAGCTCCTCCCGCACCAATGGCTTTTGGGTTTTCAAAAGCTGCCGGGTCAAAAAACTGTCTTTCACCAAACTTATCCCGTTCTTTTCGTCAAAACCGATTACTTTCGCAATTTTATAATGTTTATTTCCGCCTTCATCTTGGTTTATAAGCAAAACGCCGGCTCTGTCCAATCGCATTGTTTCTTTTATGGTGTCCACTATCAAATCAATAATCGTGGTCAAATCAATATTGTCGCTCAAGCCGGCAGCCAATTTTTTAATCGTGTCCTGATAGTTATATAAATCAAAAAACAAATATTTATTGGTTATTTTTTTCAGCAAATTATTCGCTAAAATAAAAACTCCGACAAACAAGAGCGCCGCCAATATTCCGGCGACATATGCAGAAGCATTATAAATTCCTCCAAATAACTTTTCATACAAAATAGACACTCCATAAAATGCTCCGTAAACAATCCCCGCCATCCCCACACAATAAACTACTTTTCTAATAAAAATCCTTATATCCATCAATCTATATCTCAACATTGCATAAGACACCATGAGAACGGCAGCAAATATAGTTCCATTCCAAATGGGATAAATTTCTTGAATCCCATAAACAGGTGGATATGAACTTAAACCGCCCAAAAAACCGATAAAAAAAGCAAGTATAAGATATTTTATTTGGGCTTTTTTTATGCCTCCACTCTTTTCATAAAGTTTACTTAATTCTATAATGTTGTAAATAATCGATATGACAAACAAAAAAATAAATAAGCTATAAAATGGCGTTGAAGATATATAATAAAATTGATTAAAAGCGAAATATAAATCATGAATAAAAAAATCTGTAAATATATTTAAGAACAAAAAAACAAAAGTGATAATATAAAATAAACTTAAAACTAAAAATCTTTTTAAATCTAGAAAAGAGGTAACGAAATGAACAAAAAAGACTGGTATCAAAATAACTCCTATTTCAGCCACCTTCCACCAAAAAAGAGATGTTATGGGATCTTGAGATCGCCCTATTTCAAACATCCCAAATCCCCATAAGGCAACGGAAGTTAAAAAAGCAGCCCAAGTTAAATGAACCTTTTTTCTTCCTTTTAATAAAACAAGGGGCCCAATAATAATAGCTGGAATTGCTACGAAAAATAAACCAGCTATAGAAAAACCGTTCATTAAACTATTATACTAAACAAAAGTTCAAAATAAAAGTGCAACAATTTTATTTTATCGTATTGAACGCATTGACGGATTCTATGATTTCAGGATCGGAAATAATATCTTTTATGTTTTTGCCGCCTTTCCATATTTTCGCAATTTTATCTCTTAAGACTGCATGAGGTTTGTATCCATTATCTTTTACGCCTTCAAATTCAAAATTGTTTATAACCGTCAGAACTTCTTTTAATTCCTGGATGCCGTTATCCGTATATCCAAGCTCTTTGCAAAAGTCTATATATTTATCCAAAAAAGCAATATGAGAAAATTCGTGTATGATAACCGACGGTATTTTGCTGTCTTTCAGATATACCGATAAATATGCAGTTTTCTCTTTCAGATCTATTCCGGAAGTTTTGGTTGTGGTTAAATAAGAAACAAGCTCTCCATTGAACTTGTAATTGTATATTTTGTAAATTTTATCAATAAGAATCTTGTCTTGATCTCGATTCCAAATAGCTTCAAAAAACAAAACTCTGTCTTGGGCAAACTTCTCGTCCTCGGGAGTTATTTTTATTTCTTTAGGAAAAGTTAAGCCGAACCTATCGCTTTGCTTTATTATATGCTCCCATCTTTTTCTATTAAATTGCGAGTTAAATTTGAATATCATTATTTTTCTACTACTAAAATTAAACGTCCTGCTTCTTTGGGATTTGAAACTTTTTTATTGAAGTTAGAATATATTTCTGTAATTCTCATTCCCGTCTTGCTTATAAATCCTTCTATCTCCGAGAAACTAAAAAATCTTTCTTTGTGTTTTTCAGAATAACCTTTATTATCAGCTACATTTATTTCCCAATATCCATTTTTTACAGTATTGATATAGGTAAACCCCTCCTTCTGAATTATTGAAGGAATTTTTTTATTTTTCGTGTTAAAATCAAATATGAAAATTCCATTATCGGTAATATGGTTTTTAATGTTTTTAAAAAACGCTTCCATTTCCTTATCCTTCAGAATATAATTGATTGTATCAAAGGTGGAAATAATAACATCGAATTTTCCTCTTATTTTTGAATTAAATTTTCCAACTGAAATAGAAATATTTTTATTCCTATCTCGGGCTATTTTAACCATTTCCTTTGAAGGATCTATTCCAGAACATCTCCATTTCTTAAAATATTTGATTATTCTTCCTGTGCCGCATCCGATATCGAAAACAGAAGGATTTTTTTTAATGCCTCTTTCTTTGATTATTTTTTTGATAAAATCAGAGTAATTTCTATAAAAATCCTCTTTATAGATTTTATCGTATTGTTTTGCAAAATCTTTTCCGTAAATCATAAAAAATATCCTCGGCAATACACTTAAGCACTGCCGAGGATTGTTTTGCTATAAAAGACATTCCAGTCGGGGTTTTACAACCTCGACAAAAAATTTGACTGCCTCGCAGGCATATGGATCTTTGCTCTTGGCAAATTCTCCGCCCATAAAACAGGCATTTGCACGGCAACCCGTTGCACAATACTGTCTCAGCTCGCAGTCTTTGCATTCCTCGATGTCCTTTATTCGGAGATTCTTAACGGCTCTCATGGCTTCCGAATACCAGATCTCCGAGAGCGGTTGCTGTTTCACATTTCCGAGAACATGATCACAGCAGTAAGCGCAAGCCACCACGTCGCCATTCGGCTTTATGCAGCACGATTCGCGCCTTCCTTCGTAGTCGCAGACATATGCGTCATCCGGAAGCTCTTTGAGATCCCTGAGTAAAGCTTCCCGGTAGAGGTATTCTATCTGCAGGTCCATCGGCTTTCCTTGCTCAATATGATGCCGGAGCAGATTGAAGCAGATTTTCCACATATCCTTGAATCTTACTTCGAATCCCTGATAGTCTTTGCTGGAAAAATTACCCGTTCTCTTGGGATATCCGACTCGCCAGCTTCTGACCCCGAGCGTACTAATCAGATTATACATTCTTATAAGATTAAGCTCGTTGCAGCAGTTGAGAACTGTATTCACAACTACTGAGAATCCATTTTCAGCCAAAAGTCTGATTGCCCCGGTTATCTTTTTAACCGCTTCTTCGCCCTTGGTGTTGTCGAATGACCTGAAATTCATTGACGGTCCCGAATCTCCATCGAAGCTGACAAAAAATGTCGGATGGCTTTTGAGAGCTCTTAATTCCCTGACCAGCTCTTCCGTAATTAGAGTACCATTCGTAAAGAATGATTGCACTCTGATTCCGTTTTTCTCGCAGAATCTTGCCGCATCCATGATTTTCAAATCCACAAAAGGTTCTCCGCCACTAATTGATATTCCGCTGACCTGCATTTCCTTCATTTGAAGGATTATATCCTGCATTTCTGCTAGCGTAAGATTATCTCTTTGGCGGTTGTACCTTTCTCCTTGATAGCAATGAATGCAAAACATATTGCATTTGCTGAATGGCTCAAAATGAACCATCTCAAGGCGGGGGGAGAGTACCCTGACAATGTCTACTTCTCTTCCTTCTCCCACGGTAATTGCGCCCACATCCGCGAGCTCTTTCAGGAGATTTTTGGCTGCATCCTGCGATTCTTCATCGTAATCTTGCAGGATTTCTTGCTTTGTCCTTGTTCCGTTGAGCTGGCTTATCAGATCAACCTGATCCGGTTCCAGTTCAAACTGCGAATCCTTCGCTAAACAATGCAGAGTCACCTTGTCTTGGTCAGCCCTGATTTGAAAGTCAGGGCTTAATTGCAGATTTCCCATTCTCGTCACCGTTTCCTTGTCTACCATTGCTATTCCCGTCGGTCCTTTAAGAATATCCATGATTTCTCCTTTCGATAAGAATGGGAAGGCGTACTGATCAGAATACGCCTTCCCATGATTGCGGCACTTTTACGTGCCAGGTCCCGAAGCATTCAAGGCTTGCGTCAACCGCAGCCCCACCTTTTTCTTCCGTAAGGAAGAGCTTTTCAGTTGCTTCTTCATGGGTTTTCACCTCCTTTCAGAATATTAAGAGTTTTTAATGAACGACTCCAAAGACTCTGCTTTGGCAGTTAAATATTAATATAATAAATTTCTTTTGTCAAAATAAAAAGCTCCCCGACATAACTCGTCAGAGAGCTAACGCTTTTCAGCGTTTGAGAACCTGGATTCCTTCGTCATCCTTGCTTCCCTTGAAAACCCCATCCTTTTTGCACACCTGCCAACCATTCGGCACAACTCTGCCCGGAGCAATTACACAGCCTCCTCCTATATGCGCTTTATTTCCAAAACAGCATCCCAGAAACACATTTCCGGAATCTATCTTCTCTGAGCTCTTGAGTGCCAAAACATTTTTTCCGCCGAAGCGAAAATCACAGAATGTGGCATTCGCACCGATGAAGCAATCATTTCCGGTCAGACTTGCAGAAATGAAATTGCTAACCGAAAAGGTGCCGAGCCCAAAAGCAGAAAAAAGAATGTGTCCGTGCAGAAGCTTGCATCCTTCGCCGAGAACAGATTCCTCAACAACCACACCATTGCCGATGTGAACGTTGTTGCCGATTATCGAAGCCCGAACAATTGCTCCGGCTTCAATCGTGACATTGTCGCCAAGAACACTGGCCTCAATACAAGCTGTCCGATGGATTTTACATCCTTTTCCAATCCGATTAAGACCTCGGAAAATTTTCCAGGGTGCTGATTTCCATTTCGGCATTTTCCTTATTCTGGCAATATTCGCCAAAACCGTGAAAATGTTTGCCGCCCAGAGGTTGACCCAGTGGTCAATCTGAATGGCAAAACTGTCGGTCATAGGCACGGCATAGCCCTTGCCATCGCCGCACATATGATCCGGAACCGGCACTCGGCAATCGAACTGGTCACAATCCATAAGGATAGGGTACGGGTGAGAAACTTTTCGACTTTTCTCCGGAAAATACCAGAGCTTTAGCCGGACATGGTCAGAAAAACGCTCAACATTCTGCAGCTCAACAGCCGATCTCTTCGTTGCCACGCCACTCTTCAGCGCGCAAACAGTCGGCACCCCGGCTTTCCTCGATTTCGTAATAAAATGCGAAAGAAATTCCGGCGTGAAATAAAGCGTTTCACCGAAAACCAAATGCTCATTTTCAGGACACCCGGCAGTCTCGGCTATTTGATAACCAATTCCGAGACTAATTAGGGCCTCTCTCTGCCAACTGCAAAGCGTTTTGTTTGCGATGAGGCACGAACGCGGATGCTCGCCAAACGGCTCAATTTTGGCATCCTTTTCAATCAGAATATAAGCCTTCATCTTTTATCTCCTAAATCCAGAAATTATCAATTGGTTAAGAACTGTTTATATTATAATAAAAAGGCGGTCCGATGTCAATAAAGAATCGGACCGCTTGATTCACTCCTCTCTGCCAAAGTTGACTCTTTTGGCATAGTCGAGAAGTTTGCCGATGAGCTCTTGCGTTACTTCCGGAGGGCGCGTGTAGGCTTTGCCCAAAATCCTTTGGGCATTGGAAACCTCGAACTTTGCTTCGTGGGTTACGTATGGCTTATATTGGCCGGTCATCCTGTCAAAAGCTCTTTGAAGCCTGCTCAATTCCTTGCCTTGTTCGCCAGGTACTCCGTAAGAATAACCCTTAATCCCAAGGCACTTCTGCAAAGAAATATCGTTTATCCAGCAGATTTTCTTGGGTTCGGGGTGAACCAGGTGAAATTTCTTGCCTTCTGCCGGCAAATTTACCAGCTTGGCAAGAGTTTTACAAGTCCAATCCTGCGGAACAAGGTTCAAGGTGGAAGAAGTAGAGAATCCGATACAAACGGGAAAATTCAAACTCCCATCCACATCGAAATAAATTCCTTCCTCCCTCAACCCTCGAAGATCTTCAGACCCTCTGGAAAAAAGAATCTTTTTCAATTCCCAGAAGGCCTTCATGAAGACATAATACCCATTGAAAGCGCAAGTGGCGCCAGTGCGAGAATCGCCTACAACAATCCCCAACCGATAAATGGAATGTCTTCCCTGCTTCCATTCGGTTACAGCATTTTCAGCCGCGGCCTTCGTCCGCTCATAAACATTCCGTCCGGCAGATTCGATTGCCGAATCGTCTTCCGAAAAGCAATCGGCATTCCCGGAAACGTAAGCCGTGCTTACCTGGTGAAATTCCGGAACTCCCAACTTCTCGGCCAAAGCCAGCAAGTTTCTCAATCCATGAACGTTGACTTTGGAAGCTTCTTCCGCATTTGCCTCTTGAAACTTCAAGCAAGCCGCGGAATTAACGATCTTAACAATCTTGCCCCTCCATGCCTTGATATCTTGCTCCCCCAATCCGCAGTTCGGCAAAGTAATGTCTCCCGCCAGAACTTTCCCCCTCACTCGGCCACAAGGGTTTTGATCGCCCTTTGGCCTGACCAAAGAAACGACTTCGTGCCCCTCTCCGACCAAGAGAGGCAATAGCGCAGAACCAACGGTTCCGGTCGCTCCGGCTAACAATATAGTAGCCATAAATGACCTCTCTTTCTCATTATGCATTTTAGATTGTCAAAACTAGGCACAATTCCTAGCACTACTTTCATATTAACTCTTTTTTTTGTCAAGTCAATAGGGAAAATAAAAAAGGGCTCTATGAGCCCCAATTTGTTACTCTCCGTATTGAAACTTAAGGCCACAACCCCATTTGTCGCATAGTCATGTATCCTTCCGGCCTTGTCGGGTCAAGTGGATTCCAATCATCACTTTCCACGCTTTGCCTTTGTTGTGGACCCCAAGTTTTTGGGGGCGTCAAAAACAAAACGCCAATTGAAAAACTAATTAGAAACGCGAATACTACGACAACTAATATAGTATCCTTCCTCTCGAGCATCAATTCCTCGTCGTTGCTTTTCGGCCAAATGTCTCTTTTCATAATACAATCCTTCTGTGATATAGAAGAGTCTATTTTTCAAACGCTGGGCACATTTCCCAGCACTACTTCGATTATAACTCTTTATTTTGTCAAGTCAAGCCCTATTAAGGAAAACAAGACATATCTTAAAAAATCTTTTTCTTCTTTGAATATTCTATACCCCCAATAAGCAAAAAGACAGATGAAGGTTCCCAAAAAGAGAGTATAGAAAATCACAAACAAAGTTTCCAAACCCTGAGGTATCTTTCACCTTCCTTTCTAAGAGGATTGTTTTTCAAACGCTGAGCACATCTCCCAGCACTACTTCAATTATAACTCTTTTTTTTGTCAAGTCAATAGATAAAATCGAATGTTCAACACCGAGTGTTGAACATTCACTATCTTGTCAGATAGTTTGATTCCAATTGGAATTTTCAAAAATAAACTTTGGGGTAAGTTTCATTATGGCTTGCCAGGATATTTTAGGATTTCCAATCAAAAAATCTTTAACAATTAAGTACCCCAATGAATATCCCGCCCAATGCGGATATTTTGTTTCATTATGAAACAAATCTTGATAATCTCTATCTTTCTGGGATTTTAAAATTTTTTTAACTTTTGGCCAAATTTCTCTGCACTGTTTTAGATTCAAAGCTGTTGCAAATACGGGTAATTTTCCTACAATTTTCAAACTGAAATTTATCGCCAATCCTTCTACAATTAAATTTTCTAAAATAGTATATCTTGATTTATGATTTTCAAAAAAAATTGCATGATTATATTCATGCGCAGCGCTAAGTTCTAAATTGGTTCTAAAAATTTTAGCCTTCGGATTGAAATATATATGAAAAACATCTTTTCGAGGCGAGAATCCGCTCACCCCATTTGTTTGTTTTTTTATACACTCACTGAAAGTCGGAAAAATAAAAATTGCAATTTTATTTTTTGAATTTAAATATTCCTTGTTTTTTTCTAAAATATCAATGATAACCTTTGAAATTTCTTTTTTCGGACCAATTAATTCCGAAAAGAACTTTCCCTTAAAATCAAAATCGAAAATATATTCATTCAATATTTTTTTTAAATCTTTTTTCTTATAAAATCCCGCATATCCATATGTCGATTTCTTTATTTCATTCGATAAATCATTTATAAAGGTATTTTTGTTTAAATATAATTTCGAATTATAATTAACAAAAATAATTTTAAATTTTGACATATTTATAAAAGGGATTGAATAGGATTCAATCCCTTTAATTATATAGTTATTTTTTATTTTTTCCTTTGGCTTTGTCTTATTTGACCCACTTTCCAGCCCTATTGCCGCCATAACCCCCTTGGCCTTTTTGAGGGGCGCCAGCGCTCTCCTTCCCCTTGCTCTTCTCAGCCTTTTTTGACATTGCTACCCTTTCTAAAAATCAAAAACAATTGACTTTCCCTCAATTAAATTAAAACAAAATGTGATTAAAAGAAGTGTGAAAAAAACTAGTCGCTTTGGGGCTTTGCCAAAATTGGCAAAAGAAACCATCTGGCCTCGCCTCCTAATTTATTTTAAAAATATATCTATGTATTTTTTATATATATAAGCGCGGTCATACGCCCCCGCGAAAGCGGAAATCCAGATTCATTTATTTTTTATAAAATAAATGGCTTTTTTAACAGTTTTATCTAAGTTTTTTGAAATTTCATGCTCCCAAATCCTCAAAATCCTCCATCTATTTTTCTTATAATATTTATTTACTGCTTTATCGCGTTTCTTATTTCTTTCTATTTTTGGTTTCCAGTATTTTAAATTGCTTTTTGGCAAATAACCATGCCTAGGACAATTATGCCAAAAACAAGAGTCTATAAAGATCGCTGTTTTATATTTCGGCAAGATTAAATCCGGCTTGCCAAAATATTTTGAATTGTTCTTCCCATATCTAAAACCGGCTCTCCATAGCGATTTTCTTAACGATATTTCTATCCCCGTATCCTTCCCTCTGATTTTAGACATTATACCGCTTCTTTTTTGTTTGCTGAAAACATCCATTTTTTAAGATCCGCCTTGTGGATAAATACCGCTTGAACATTCGGTTTTTATTCGGGTATAATGATATTAGTCAATTATATCATAATTAAAAATTTATGGAAAATTTAACAAAAAAACAAAAAGAAATTTACGATTTTATTAATTTTTATCGCCGGGAAAATGGCATATCTCCCACCATAGAAGAAATCAGAAAAGGCCTAAACCTTAAAGCCGCTTCTACAGTTCACGAGCACGTAGAAAATCTTAAAAATAAGGGATATTTGCAGAAAATCGGCCATGCGCAACGAGCGTTATCTCCTCAAAAAGGAATAAAAACGATTGTTGAAATACCGGTTATAGGAAAAATTGCTGCCGGCCAGCCCATTGAAGCAATTGAGAATATTGAAGACAAAATTTCTATAGTTAATCCTGCTATCAAAAAATCTAATGGATATTATGCTTTGCGCGTGGCTGGAAATAGCATGATCGGCGAAGGAATATTTGACGGGGATATCGTAATTATTAAAAAACAAGCAGTTGCTGAAAACGGACAGACGGTTGTAGCAATAATTGATGAAAACCAAGCCACTCTTAAAAAAATATATCGGGAAAAAAACAGGGTTAGGCTGGAACCGAGAAATCCCAATATGCTGCCACTCTTCAGAAAAGATGTAGAAATAAGGGGTGTCGTAATACAGGTGATAAGCAATATTTCCGATAAACTGGAAAATATCAAACAAAATAAAACAAAACATGGTTTCAAAACGATAGATCTTTTTGCCGGCGTAGGAGGCATAAGACTCGGTTTTGAAAAGGCCGGATTTGAAACGGTATTTTCAAATGATTTTGATCCTTTTTGCAAATCTACATATGATCTTAATTTTAAAAAAGCAAAACTTATAGTCGAAGATATAACTAAAATAGGCATAGAAGATCTTCCCCGATTTGACTTTCTTCTCGGAGGCTTTCCTTGCCAAGCATTTTCAATAGCCGGCTACCGGAAGGGCTTTAACGATGAAAAAGGAAGAGGCAATTTATTTTTTGATATCGCGAAAATATTAGATGCGCGAAAACCGGAAGGCTTTCTTCTGGAAAATGTCAAAAACCTAAAAAGCCATGACGGAGGAAAAACATTCCAAATCATCGAAGAAACTTTGAAAAATCTCGGTTACTATGTAAAATCAAAAGTTCTCAACACGATGGAATATGGAAATGTTCCGCAAAATAGAGAAAGAATTTATATAGTCGGATTCAAAAATAAAAATTATTTTGAAAAATTTGAGTTCCCGAAACCGGTAAGACTTGGCGTTAAGATAAAAGACCTTTTAGAAAATAATATAAATGAAAAGTATTATTACAACAAGAAGCCCTTATTTGCCAGATTAAAGGGATTTATAAGAGAAGAAGGAAAGGCTTATCAGTGGCGCAGGCAATATGTAAGAGAAAACAAAAGCGGAGTATGCCCAACCCTCACGGCAAATATGGGCATGGGTGGCCACAATGTTCCGCTTATCAAGGATTCCATGGGAATCAGAAAACTTACTCCGCTGGAATGCTTTAGACTGCAAGGATTTCCGGTAGAATTTAAGTTGCCGAAAGACATATCCGATTCAGCTCTTTATAAACAGGCTGGAAATTCGGTGAGCGTACCCGTAGTTGAGTCGGTGGCTAGGCAAATGATGGCCGCAATGCAAGACTAAATTTTTTCGGCTATGCGCCTTATCCTCTCCTCGACCGAATCCTTAACGCAATTTGATAAATTCCTCCTAGCAATCCAGATATTATTTCTGCTTAAAACAGGATTCCTCCCCACAGTCGTAAAGAAAATTTCATACATTTTTCCTTTTCGGAATGGAAAATCTCCGAGAACGCTGTTAGATATAGCACCATCAGAAAGCGCTTCTATATAAACCCTAGTCGATTTTTCGTTCTTTTTAATAAAAAGATTGACTTCCCCTGAAAGCCGAAAGCTTCCAAATTCTTTCGGTTCTGGACGTTCGTTCATCATTATTATTTGAAGCGGACAGTTTTTTAGGCGTATTTTTCCAAAACCTTGATTCTTAATTTTTTCAGCCTTTTTTAAATCTATTTCGCTTCCTAAAATTTCCGTTTCATAGAAAAGAGACCCCTTATCGAACCTTACTCCGTTTTCCATAAGTTCCTTCGCGTTTATGACGCATTTGATTTCCAGATATATGTCGTCAATTCCCGCAAAACCATCGAGCAGGCCATCGTTGATTTCCGACTTTAAATAAGCGCCGAATACATCGCATATTTTAGACCGGTCGGCAGATGAAACAGTTGCATAAATAATGTACAGTTTTTCTGAATCATTATTTATAAGGGGGCTCCCTAGCATGGTCTTGCATTGTTCGGCGGTGAGCCCTACAAATCTATCATTCTCTGAAATATTTTTAACCTCAATAAACAGTTTTGGCATCCTTTTCCCGGAGCCGTCTTTTATATTTACTATATCGGGATCATTGTCATGATTTTCCCCTTTTGCATGCATGCCGAAATCCAGTTCGCATTTTTTTCCTTGCGCCTCTTCTTCAATTGCCCTGGCCACACCGATTTCTATAAGTTTTCCCAAAAAGAAATCATTGATAATGGAACCGAGTCCTCTCTGCTGTCCGGTGGTTCTATTGGATTTTGACTTGGTATCGTCAAGATAATATTTTACCGGAAATTCAAAACATCTATAAAAATCCTCTTTTTTAAATTTTATTTTCATATCTGGCCTGTTAAATTATTTTAAATAAGGATTTAATTTTCTAAAATTACCCATGTCATTTTTTAAGTTATTTAATTCCAGTTGCATATTCGATATATTAAAATTCTGCTCTTTGCTTAGATTAAGGATTTTTTCATTGCATTTTTCAATCAATTCAGATTTATCGACAGCCATAATCCAATATCCAATAAAAACGCTTATGACGCCAGCAACCACTGCTAAAAAACCCACTAAAACTAAATCTTTTATGTTTTTAATATTCTCATTCATCATTTCGTATTCTTTTTTCGCCCGCTCAAGACCATTCCGAATTTCATCTAGATAGGATACTTTCTCATTAAAAAGTTTAAATGCTTTTTTATATTCGTCCATCGGCTTAAACTCATTATGAACTATTGATTCCGAAGAACTTGTATTTGAGGAATAATCTTCTTCTGTAACCAAATTCTTTTCTTTTCTTTTTATTTCGGACTCTTCAAATAACCATTTCAAGAATTTTTTGATCTTATTCCAAAACATATAGCTTACGAGCTCTTAACCTCAAATCTTATATTTCTCTTAGAAGCACCGCTCACACTCACTGATACCTCATAAAATCCGGCTTTAGGAAAAACAACCGGGGAAAAATTAGCAAAAAAACGAACCTCTTCCACCCCCTTATTGAATTCTATGTCTTTATTAACTTCGGGGATTACATCCATAATTTCTCCCATAGGACTAATTTTAATTTTCAGGCTACACCTTTCTTCTTCCTTACTTTCGATTCTACCTACTCCAATAATAATTACCATTTTTGGATGTACAGCCGGAAAAGCAACAGCGTTTATCTGATTGAAAATATTAATAATACTTAAATTTCCATTTTTATCTAAAATAACATTTTCGCAAATATGTGCAAAATTTAATTTAATATTTTCCATAATTTTATATTTCCCACCCTCTCTTCAACGTTTTAAAAGACCAGGCACTAACTTGTGGAACTTTAATTTTCTCACAGCTGGTTTGACCAGCTTGCAATTTCGTCTCCTTTACTACTTCTACTTCACCGATAACAGCTTCTCCAGTTGATATAAATTTTTTTCCCAACTCATCTATTAAAAAAAGTTCGATCTCCATTTTTTGATTAAGATGGTAATTATTTATTGGCAACAGTAAAAATGAATTGCTTCCAGAGGGGATTAACATACCCTTTGCAAAGGAATCCTTGTTTTCACCAATACGATATTTTTGCAAATATAAATTTATCTTCCCGACATTAAGTATTTGCAATCGTGTATCCCCTGGACCCGATGGTACAATATTCACAGCCACATAATCCTGCAACTTTCTCATACGATTATTTATTTTCCCCTGCCATATATTTATTTTTATTTGCCAAATAGCAAAAATAATTGCACCGATAGCAGTTATAATCTGCAAAAGAAACGACCATAAGTTATATGTCTCTGATTTCATATTTATTTCCATCCTTGGCCGACAACTTTCCACATTACTTGTTCTTGCGGGCCTTGGGGAGTATTAATTTGGCCTTTTTTATAATCTAACGAAAGCTCAAAATAATTGGCTGTTTTTTCGCTTTCAATATAGGCAATCTTATAGTCTTTTCGCATTTGGAAGTTATTACCTAACTCTACTTCCGGATTCCAGGGAATAGCCAATTCCATTTCTTTTTTGTATTCCTCAAACAAGTCGGTCATCGTCTTTGATAAATTATCATCGGCAAAAACAACATTTTTTAAGCCCAAATCTTCTTTGGCTTCTTTTCGGCCAATGAAATATTGGTGGGAATATAACTTTTCGGTAAAATAATCTACAATTTTATCTATCTCCCCGTCGCCCATCGGCTTTTGATGACTCTTCAAAAGGCGTTTAGCCAAAATACGAATTAAATTATGTATTCTGTTTATATTTCCCAAAGCCAAGGGATGAATTTGAGGATTAGATTCTACAAATTTATTGAATATTTTTGCCAAATCCTCGTCGTTCTTAATTCCAAACTTATTTTTCGCCAGATCAAAATAGGCCATTACGTCTTCAACTGAAATCGGGATCCTGTTTTGCTGATTTTGCGGGTCAACCGGATTAAAAACGTTGGCTGTAGATGGATCTATTGGAGAAAGTTCAGAAAGATCCGTCATCACTATCTCATCGGCCCCCAAAGAAATCATGGAGGCTGCGCTATGGGCTTTGTATGGGATTAAAACCGAGAATTTGTCGCAATACTCGCGAATCATAGAAACCAGCCGCCAAGGCACCATTGTATCGCCACCCGTGCTATACAGAAAAAGGTCTATATTTTCCACTTTGCCGATTTGGCGAAGCTGTTTGCTAACTATCGGAATAATGTCCATCGCTACCCGCGCATTAACAGGGCCGGGCCTGTCGCTGGTTAAATAAGTTATAACCTTTGAATTTCTTGATTCTTCTATTTTTTTAATTAATTCTTGTGTATTCATAATTTTTAAAGCTTTATTTTTACTATATTTCACGATAGCTCTTTTTTGACAGGAATAAAAGAGAATTGTCTGGATTCCCGCTTTCGCGGGAATGACAAGGAAATACGGGAATAAAGCTGAAAAGAGGCCCGACCCCTCTTGCAAAAGGAAGAACAGACTCTTTTGGAAAAAAGAATGATTTTCACTAAAAGAAATATTAAATTATTCGTCTTTGGGGGTTATTGCCAAGATTTCGTAAACGCCGAGGTTTTTTAAGATTTTTCTTAAATATTTTCGGCCGCCTCCGGTAACCAGCATTAACGGCCAAAATATAATCAGCAAAATTGCCACCTGAATATATGTTATTATAAATAGTATATTTTCGAATTTCATCCTAATTTCATTTTAAAAATATTTTAAATTAAAACAAGATGAGGTTTGCAAAACAAAAAGGGCTCCAAGAGCCCATGCTACCTATTGCAACCACACAATTCCCTCGCCTCCTTCACATCCTTAACAATCCAGAAACATCCAATAATCCTTCGCTCCTCCAACTGTTCGAGCAACGAGGGCTGCGCATTGCACAGAAAAACCCGCCTCTCCTTGCAAATCATAGCCCTTAACAGTTCTTTGATTTTCAGAATCGAAGAATAGGCGAATTCGTTGATGTCCCCCATATCGAGAATAACATTTCCCTCGTAATTCTGGATAAACCGGAGAATCTCCGCCAAGTCGCTAAACGCGGTCGGTTCCGGCCTCAATTTCGCTTCGCAAGACATCCTAGATGTATTGTCCCCAACCATTTTTCACCTCCAACTAGAAATAGGTTTCCAAACCATAAGAACTGTTTTTTATTTTATTCAATTTTTTAAAAAAGTCAATAAAATTTTAATCAATGCAAAAAGCCCCTGAGGGGGGCTTTTTCTTTACTCTCCTTTGGTTTTGCATCCGCAGGGGCAATCTTCGGGGCAGCTGCAGCAATGATAGCAAACTCCCTCTTCGCACGAGCACTTATCTTCCGGCTTCTCCATGGGCATTCCGCACTTTGAACATTTTTCTGCTTCTTCCATAAAAATATTTTTTTACTTATAATACTTCGATTATATCATAATTATAAAGTAATCAAGAGGGCGCCGCCTACCATCAAAACCGCGCCGATGGCTGTTTGCCAACCAAGCTTTTCGCCCAAAAAAACAGCGGCCAGCAAAATCACGAAAGCCAAACTCAAGCGGTCAATCGCCGCCACTTTTCCGGCAAGCCCGGTTTTCAAGGCATAGAAATAAAAAAGCCACGAGAGAGCACCGGCAATTCCAGTCAATAGTATCAAAATCCAATCTCTCCGGCAAAGCGAATCCAAACTAAATCCCTGGAATTTCTTAAAAGCAAAGGCAGTTGCAATCAAAAAAATTGCCATGATTACCGCGCGTATAGTTGCAGCCAAAGTCGAGTCGATATTTTTCAAACCCATTTTGGCGAAAATAGCCACCAGCGCCGCTGTTATGGAAGATAAAAATGCGTATATCACCCACATTGCTTTATCTTACCACTTCTTTTATTTCGCTTCCATCATCGGGCGGATTAATCCGCCATGGTCTTGCGCCAAACTTCCCACCAAAGGCACAACTATATTCGGCTGGTAGTAATACATTGTTTGTTCCTGCGGATTTATTACCGGGAAAATAAGCGAAGGAATAAGCAGTTCTGTTCCGCCTGGCGTTCTGTCGTCATAAATCCAAAATCTTACAAGCTCAAGCTTTGGCGTTCCCAAATCAAGCTCAACTGTTTTTGTTCCTTCCGGATTTTTATAATTCCCAAATGTCCCTCCGTTTTCCGCTATTTCAATTGCCCTTGTTTTGTCTGGCACTTCAGAATCATATTTCGAGCTTTCCAAATTGTTCAGCTCAATCCCATTCACGCTCGAAACCTGGTTTGTTCTGGCGCTTACCATAACATATATGCCTGACTTCTGCCCGCCTTGATCGTAAACATCTTGCCCGTTAATTTGCAACGGGTAAACAATTGTTGCTTGGTCGGAAATAAAACCCTTATATGCCGGCTTTAAAATTTCTCCGGCGCCGTAATCTTTCAAATCAATACCGTATTTTGCTAAAAAGTTATTTGCAATCGAAACAGCTTTTTCATCAGCTATTGTTGGAATATTAGACTCTCCGGAAACTGCTTTTTCGTCATAAATTCCCACGGGCTGATTCTGCCAGTTTAAATTTATAGATACCGTATTTCCCCGCCCATCCAAATATATAGAATATCCCGAATCCTTATCTTCGGTAATTTCCATGCTCGTTATTTTTTTATTTTGGAATTTTCCAAGGTCCAAAAATCCAAGACTCAACCCGCCCAAAGCATTCCTCAAAGAATCGGCAATTGTTGTTCCCGCCACTTTTTTATAAACAGCCACTTGCCCTTCGGGCAAAGAAAAATCTTCTCCTTTATATACATACTTGTAATTTATTATCTGATACGGAGGCGCAATAACCGAAGTTCCATTGGCATCTCCGCTGGCTCCTCCGCCGGCCCCCCTTGCCGCGTTCAAAGGCGCCATCGCCTGATTGTTTGCATTTTCATTTGTATTAGCTAAAACAAACTTTCCAAAAGCATTCTGCCCCACATCCTTTATCTTTACTCCCGCAGCCAATGGCAAAGCGCTGTTATTTTGCCTGGGCCAAAGCGCAAAAGTAAAAACTCCGGCAAGCAAAAGCAAAGCTGCGCCGGAAAACGCAAAAGCAAACTTTTTGTTAAAAATGAAGCTGAACATATTATTTTCTTTTTTTACAAATTTTAATCTTAAATTATTCACAAAATCGGGGTCGATTTTGTTTTTCGGCTTCAACTTGGAAAATTCCTCGATGAAATTTTCTATGTTATTTTTTTCCATACACTATTTAATACGTTCAAGCTCAAAAGACGCAACAAGCGTTTTTACCGCCCGCAAAAAAGCCATTTTGCAAGCATTTTCACTCTTTCCCATTATTTCAGCTATTTCGCCGTAAGACATTTCTTCCCATATATGAAGAATCACAATTTCCCGCTGTTCCGCTTTTAAATCTTTTAATTTTTCTTTGACCTTTTTCAAGCTTTCAGCCGAGTCAAAATCGCGGGCAAAGTCCGCGCCTTCTTGGGCAAGGTCCCAAATATCCTCAATGTTTATATTGGTTATTTTCTTCTTGCGGTAAAAATCAATTACCGTATTCCGGGCGATTCTATAAAGCCAAGCCGAAACCGGCCCCTTGTTTTCATCAAAACTGCCAAAGTTTTTGAAAGCTTTGGTAAAAGTTTCGCTGGTTAAATCTTCAGCCGTTTCTTTATGGTGCGTCTTATAATAAATAAAATTAAAAATATTCCCGACATAGCGATCATATATTGCAGTAAAATCGCCCATATATATTAAATCTAATACGTTTTTTTTAAGTAAAGGTTACAAAAACAACGGCCATTTTTTTCTATTTCTTGTTTATGAAATGCGCAGGGGCAGATTTTTTTTGCATCCTCTTCTTTGTTTCCGGAAATTCTTTGGCAAGGGCAGTATTTTTTCCCGTATTTTTCTTCGTTTTTAAGCAAACCCAAAATAATCCCTTCCGGCTTGGGGTTCAATTTAAATCCGTTCTTTTCGGCGTACTCTTGGCATTTCTTTAAATATTCATCGATTTCAGCCATTCTTTTATTTCTTCTTCAGTTCGTAAGCCGACAAATCCCCCCGCAGGTTTCCCTTCTTTAAATAAAACTATTGTGGGAATTTGCTCAACTCCAAAACCCGACGAAATCATTCGAGCTTTATCTACATCGGCTTTCATCAAAATGAATTTGCCGTCCGACTCTTCTTCTAATTTCTCCAAAATAGGCCCGATTATAGAACAGGGTTCGCACCAGCCGGCAAAAAAATCCACAAGCGCCGGTTTGCCCGCCTTTTTTATTTCTTCTTCAAAATTTTCATCCGTCAAATTAATCATAACATATGTATATTATCACAATCTTTCAATTTGCCAAAATTATTGCAATTTTTTTAGTATGTGTTATAATAAGCCCATGAAAGTTTTAATTGGATTTTTACTTTTAGTTGCAATTATTTCAATTTCCTGGACGCTTTGGCAAGATATCGGCAAAAGCGGTTTTAGGGTTGAAGCCTTATCGGCAAAATTAAACGGCCCGCTAACAGTTGATTTTTCAAAGGCTCCAGCTAAAAATTCCCAGCCCGAACAATCGGCCCAAACCAAAGCGGCAGATGTAAAAATAAATATCTCAAGCGCCCAGCCATCTTTAATTATTCTAAATTCAAGTTATTCAGGAGAAAAAGTTAATTTTACCGGATGGAAAGTAAAAACCAGCCAAGGCGAATTTGTCATTCCGCAGGGAGTTGAAAAATACAATTCTTATATTCCCCAAAATGACATTTATATTTCCCCCAGCCAAACAGTTTATTTAGTTGGAGCAAAAAGCCCATTGGGAGCAAATTACAGAACAAACAAATGCTTTGGGTATTTAAACCAAGGCTTCTCCTGCCCATCGGCAACAAAAATCGAAAGCATTTCAAACCTCACTCCTTACTGCCAAAACTATCTTTCTAACTGTTCTTATTCCTGCCAAAATCCGAACTATTCTCAAAATTTAAAAATAGCAACCGATTACGAATGCGTTAATTATATAAACAGGCACTTTTCTTACGCCGGCTGTTTTAACGACTATTCAAATTCAGCCGACTTTTTAGGAAATACTTGGTATATTTACGTCGGCAGCAAAAATCTCGCCGACCCTCTCCACGACACCATTTCACTATACAACCCCTCCGGCATTTTAATATCCCAATATTCGTATTAAAACCTATCCTGTCATGCCCGTGAAAACGGGGATCCAGGTCCGCTATTGCAAAATATCGATATATCGATATGTCAGGATCTGGATTCCCGCCTACGCGGGAATGACACGAGGTAACTTAAAAGGTAGAGGTCGGACCTCTACCTTTTACTTCTACTCCCAACGACTCTTGAGCGCATCCATGATTCCTCTTAGAGAATCATCTAGGGCAATCGCAATACATCTCGCCTCGGTTCTCTCTTCCGTAAGAGAACCAATCTCTCTTTCCAACGATCCTCTTTTTGCATCGAGATCGACAGCTTGACTTTGCCACTGCGCCCTCGCCCTTTCCGCCGCATCCCCTTGGGCCTTGAGCTCGGAATTTTCCCGCCGAAGGCTATCGACTTCTCTCGTTGCTCTTGTTGCCTCCTCACTCATAGATGCATGAGCTTGCTTCCACCGCTCGAGGCTTCTAACTAAATCGCCATTTTCGGCAACAAGCCTTGCTTTGTCCTCCTTCAAACCATCAATCGTTTCGAGCAACTCTTTCTTAGTTTGGCGTTTTGCCATGATGGCTCTCCAAAATAGCTTTCTCTTTAGTTAAGAACTGTTTTAGATTTTAAACACATTTGACAAATAGTCAAGGGGTTCTTTATTGCGACATATCGAAATATCGATATATCGATATGTCAGGATCTGGATTCCCGCCTACGCGGGAATGACACGAGAGGCCACGTCGGAGGCGGCGGAAATATAGCTGCAATACTCGCAATCGGGGGAGGCTTCGGGAACCTCATCCGAATTTAAGCATTGATAGCACTCCACAACCGCCCCTTCCACCCAATCATCATTTCCTTTATATGGAATTAGATTCACCCTAAATTCAAGCTTCTGGTCAAAAGCTTCGGCATCGGCATTCCCGTTGCAATAAACGAAATATCCCGTGCTCGAAACGTGATAGCCATTTTGCCACAAGAGCCATTGGTAAATTTCCATTTGCCGTTTGTAACCCTTATGCCATTCTTTGTTTAATTCGGTAATTTCTTCGCTTTTCGCCGTCGCCTTATAATCCACAACAATGTACTCTCCTTTTGAATTTTGCCACAAGTCATCTATTGCTCCGAAAACCAAAAAGTTTGTCGGCTTATGCAAAAATTGCACCCCGGTAAAATTATGCCTCCATTTGTCCAAATCTTTATGGGCAACCGGCACGGCATCTACTCCGTATCTTTCTATCAAAGGGTGTTTCAAACCTTTAGCCCGATAAATATCAAATTCCTGCTTCAACAAAGCATCCACAGCCGAATTTAAGGTAAATGGAAAACCCGGCGGGCGCGGCACCCCAAGCCTCCGGTCTAAATAAAAACAGCGGGGGCATTCTAAAAACAAGTCAATTTTCGAACGCGACAACTTAAAGGGCTCTCTTTGCTTTGGAATGTAGCAATATTGCATTTTTTGTTTCCACGCCATATTTTGGATGTATTAAAGAAAAATAAATATTTGATTTTATCCACCTTTGAATGTCTCCGCATTCAAGCCAGTTTCCTATAAATTCATGCCCGTAAACAAGCTTTCCTTCTTTAAGCATTTGATTATTTATTACATCGGCTAGAATAATTTCTCCCTTTGGAGTAGGTTTGGCTTTCTTCAAATAATAAAAAACTTCGGATGTTAAAATATATCTCCCGCAAATAGCCAAATCCGACGGCGCTTCCTCGGCTCTGGGCTTTTCAACAATACTCGTAATTTTATAATGCCTATTAGCTATTTTATCCACCCCAACAGCGCCGTAGTGCGAGATTTTCTCTCCCTGCTTAGACAAGGCAATAATTGTTTTCTGGCAGGTTTTAAAAATATTATAAAGCTGGAGCGTAACGGGCGAGGGCGCATCAAAAACATCATCTGCAAAAAGAACTGCAGCCGGCTCATCTTTTATATATTTTTTGGCTTGCAAAACAGCATGGCCATCTCCAAGGGGATTTGATTGCAAAACGTAAGTAAATGAAATGCTTTTCAAAAGCCCATCCAGCTTTTTTACTTCTTCCAAAATTTCAAATTTATTTCTTTCTTTTAAAAACTTTTCTATTTTCAAATCCGGCTTTAAAAATTCCAATACTTTTTTATTGTCTTTCCGCAAAACAAAAACAATTTCATCTATTCCTGAATTCTTCACCTCTTCAATCGCATATTGTATTAAAGGTTTGTCGGCAAGGGGCAAAAGCTCCTTGGGCACAGCGCGCGACAAAGGCAGAAAACGGGTTGCCAAACCTGCAATGGGTATAATTGCTTTCATATATTTATATTATTTTCGTTTTCTAAGAATTGCCGGAGTTTCCCAAAGGCTTTCTTTCTCAAGAAGCTCTTTTTCTTCGGCTTCGATTACTTTTTTAACCTCCAAGGCGCTTCGCCTTATTTTTGTGTTATCCGCCATTAACGCAGCTTCGGTTTCTTTGCTTGGATTTTCTCCGACTCTTACAATTGGAATTTCGGTTTCTTTTTTCGCTATCGGCTTGGCCTTCGCCGATTTCTTTTTTTTCTTTTTTATTTTATTCGGCAACTCGGCCAAAGCTTTTTTTGCAACTATTTTTTTAGCAACGGGTTTTTCTCTGATTTCAGAAACACATCCCACGGCCAACAAAGTTATTTTTAATTTTTTTGGGCTTTTTCCATTTTGGTTTAATCCAAAAATAATTTTAGCGTTTCTGTTTACCGAATCCGAAACAACGCTGGAAATTTTCTTAACCTCTGCTAAAGAAAGGTTTTTTCCTCCAATAATATTGTACAATATTCCCTTGGCTCCCTTAAAGGTATAAGGGTAAAGCGGAGTTGAAATTAATTTTGCCGAAGAAGATTCTTCTTGGTTTTCTTCCAGTTCCACTGTATTTAAATAAGTCAGCTTTCCATAACCCGAAAGGATTGTCCTTAAATCGGCAAAATCAATATTAACCAGCCCGACTGATGTTATCATTTCAATCAAGCCATCCAAGTTTTGAATTAATCTGTCATTTATAGCAGACAAAGCTCCTTGCAAAGGAGTATTTTTATCTATAATTTGGAAAATGCCTTCATTGGGGATTACTGAAAAAATATTAAAGAAAGGCTTTATTTTTTGCAAAGTTTCACGGGCGATAATAGCCTTTTTTTCTCCTTCAAAAGCAAAAGGCAAGGTAAAAATTCCGTAAGTCAAACAGCCGGAATTCTTCGCCATTTTAGCAAAAACAGGAACGGCTCCCGAAGCCGTTCCTCCTCCCAAGCAAGCAATTAAAATGCAAAGGTCCTGTCCTTCGAATATTTTCTTTATTTTTTCCCGGTCCTCATTAGCGGAAAGTTCTCCCAGCTCGACATTCATCCCAGTTCCCAAGCCTTTGGTTAAATTTTCTCCGAACTGAACTTTCTTTATTTTATCGCTTAAAATTTTCAAAGCTCTAGCATCCGTATTTGCCGCAACAAAATCCACCTTTTTTATTTTAGAAGCAATTCCGGAAATAATCGACCCCCCGCCTCCGCCTATTCCGACTATTCTGATTTTAGTTTTATGGACGCCCTCAAACAAGCTGCTTTTCTTTTCAACAACAACAATTTTTTTTGCAATTACTTTCTTTAATTTTTTCTTCTTCGCCGCCTCTTTCTTCTTTTTCATTCTTTAAGTATAAACTATCCTTTTCAAAATTTCAAAGGGATGGGTATGGCAAAAATCTCCAGCTATATAATTTTTTATTTTATGCTTAAAATCTGCCGGGATTTCCCCTTCAATCATTTTATGCATAAATTCTGGAGAAAAAATATAAATTAAATCGAAACTTGATTCGTGGATTAAATTTTTAAATTCTTTTAAAAAGTCTTTGTTAAATTCTCTAACTATTTTATTTTTCTTTTGTTTCAAAACAGACCTGATTCTTTGCCTTTCCGGAAATGGGTCGGGAACTCTAAACTCTTTTAAAATTTCAATTTCGCCATTTGAAGCAAAGTAAAAAACCGCCTCCCTTTCTCCCGTAACAATCAAAAGCGCTTTTCTTCCTTCAAATTGAGGTAACCCCCTCGCAATCTTCATAAAACAAAGGGAGTTGAGCTAAAAGCAATCAACTCCCGCGTTTATAATAATTCTTCCCGAATTAAATCTTTATTAATTGCAGTAATTCACGCCGTTTCCCGATAAAATATTTCCAGTAAAGGTATTATCTTTTGAATCGGAAAGGCAAATTCCCACGGGATTATTCTGAATATAGTTCTGCAGAAATATATTTTGGTACGATTGTTGCGTAATTTTTATGCCGTAAGACTTATTGTAATTCACAGTATTACCCTTAAAAATATTGAATCTTACCCGCCCATCCCCCGAAACCGACACATCGTTGCCCTTATAAGTGTAAATCCCCGAGTTCAGATTATTTGAGAAATCGTTATATTCTATTAAATTATCATGACTTCCAACGCTCAACCGAATTCCTTTTCCATTTAGATTTGAAATATTTCCCCAAATCTGATTTTTATAACTGTCAAAAATGGCAATCCCCGAATCTTTGTTTCTATTTGTTACATTCGAAACCACCAAAGTGTCTGTTGCCGACTTATGCAACATTATCCCAACGCCAGCGTTATCCGAGGAATTGTTATCCGAAATATTCGCATGGTCGCATCTTTTGGATGTGATGATTCCATGCCATCCATTTTTCGAAACATCATTATTTTTCACTATTAAATAATCTGAATCGTCATGGAAATCCAAACCATACTCAACATTTCCAAATACTTCATTATTTATGAAGTTCATATTTTGGGAACCAAAAGTATAGATGCCAAAGTAATTATTGTGAATTTTGCTGTTGGTTATATTTCCATACACTCCCACTTTATCAAAAATAGAATTAGTGGCGGTTGTTACTCCCAAGACTTTCCAGCTCAAACCGTAAGATTCCGCCGTATTAAAACCTAAATATCCTATCTCGCTGCTATCAATATCTATGCGAGACTCTTGAGGTTTTCCATAAGAATCCAAAAAAGATTTGGCGCTTATAAACGCCCTGCCATCGGCATAATTTGCATCTGGCGCGTTTTTTGTTTTATCCCAAGAAGTTATCTTTTCGTTTTGAATGTCTATGTCGCCATTGTTCGCGATTATAGAAATATATGAAACAGGGTCGCTTTTCATTCTTAATTCGCCATCGTGAAGAATTAAAGCTGAACCGTTCTGCAAAACAATGTTTGCTCCCAAAAACCAAGTATTGGGAGCCGAACTATCCGAAGTCAAAGGAATATATTTTGACCCCATTGTTTTTATATCGCTCAAGCTGCAAGCAACTCCGCCAGTAATGTAAACGCGGTTATTGGAAGCCGACCAGCGGATATTCGAAGGAGAACAAACCGGCAGTTGAACTGCCAAAAGCCCTAAAGCAAATAATTTTTTGAGCATAATTTTTATTTTACTTATAATAACTGTCTCATTGATATATTTACCCTAATTAAAATATGGTGAAAATTACTGAACCTGTTGAATCCTGTTCTTATTCCAGCGGGTAATCCATCCTTGGCGAGTCAATGTAAGCAAGGCGTAAATTTTTAAAATATTTAAAAGAAAACTGTTTAAGATATAAAAGGGAAGAATAATAAAATCAAAAGGATGTCTTGTGAAATGTGAAATATTTTTAATTGAACGGCTGAATACCCACCACAAAAGCAAAATTTTAACCATTATCCAATTGCAAGAAGCCACAGCAAAAATAAAATAAAGCGGAGCCAATAATAAAATAAAAGGCTGTATAAATCTATCGATTGTATTTAAAGCCAAAATTTTTCCTCTTTTCCAAACCCATCCAGAAAAAACAGTTTTCAAATCTGCCCGCCAGCTGTTTCTCGACCATCTGACTCTTTGCTTCAAATAAGTTAACATATCTGGCGCCCCAGATGTTTTCACGCAAGCATCTCTTAAATATTTTGTTTTCCATCCTCGCGCCTGAATTAAATTGGTAAGGGACTTGTCTTCTCCGCTTATTGCCTGTTTGCCTCCAAAAATTTCATTTTCCATTTCATCTAAAACTTGCATTAAGGCTTCCCGCCTATATAAAGCGGTTCTTCCCGAAAGGCAATTCAAATATCCGCTTAAAACCGATAGAAAAGGATATTCGGTAAAATAGCGGTCGCTCAACTGTATGCTGAATAATTTTCTTGCCAAAGTATCGCTCTTTAAAATTTCCTGCCTAACCGTTGCGCCTCCCACCGAAGGGTTGCGAAACGGCGCAAAAATTTTTGTTTTGGGCATTTTATTCCAAACAGTATCGCTGTCTACCAAAGCAAGAATATCCCCGCTGGAAGCCCTTATGCCTTCAGCCAAAGCCGGCCTCTTCCCGGGCTTTCTTGTAACAATAAGTTTTGCAAATTCAAATCTTTGAGAAAAACTTTTAAACAAATCGATATTTTTAAAATCCGTATAATCAATCACTGCAATAATTTCAAAAGGCTTTCTCCTTTTCCATGAAAAAATAGCTTTTTCAAAAATCACCGGGTCTTCATTGTAAACCGCGGTTATTATCGAAAGCTTAAATTTTTGGAAAGTAGGCTTTGGAAGCCGATAAAACAAAGAAACGCTCTTCTTAAAGAGCCAAATCATCCAACGTATAAATCCTATAATTCCCAAAGGCAAATAAAATTCCATAAAAATTGGAGGCGCCTAATTGACAATTAGCCACCTCCTTTTGAAGGGACACCCAAGAAGATTAATAAACCTTCTCTCTCTTGGGAAGACTTTTGAAACCGCCATTGTTCCTTATCATATTTTTGTTGACTTCGATTACCGCCTTCAGCAAAACCATCTGAAAACCGAGTTTTGTTTCGGCCCAAGAATCAAGCCCGACAGTGTCTTTCGGCAGGCAAGAACAGCCGTAATGGCCCATTCTCCTGAAACCATAAGCCGGATTCCAGCAAGCTTCTGCGCTTTCGGCCAGCAGAGGAAGAACATCCATCGGGTCCACCCCTGCGGCTTTGCAAAGCATGCCCACTTCATTTCCGAAGGAAATCTTGGTGGCATTCCAGCAATTATGAAAAAGCTTCTGGAATTCAGCCGCCAAGATGCTTCTTCTGCAGATTGGGCATGAAAAATGAGGGGCGTACAGGCTTTCAAGAGAATCTCCCGAGCGCGGGTCGAGCTCCCCTATCATAATCATCCGGGGATTGTCGAAATCTTTCTGGCTGGTTGCCTCCCTCAAAAATTCCGGATTAAAACAAACTCCGAAATCCTTGCCGGCCGATTTGTTTGATTGCTCTTGGAGCATCGGAATAATTAAGTTCTCCGTTGTTCCAGGAGGAATCGTGCTTCTCGGAACCACAAGGCAATATTTTCGGTTTCTCTTCAAGGCTCCTTGGCCAAGATTCACAACCGCCTCCCGCACGCAATCGAGATTTACTCTGCGTTTCACAGTTGGCGTGGGAACCGAAATAAAGAAAATGTCGAAACTGCCTTGCCCGGCCAAAGAGTCAGGAAAGCAGGTTTTGAATCCCTGCGCCCCCAAAGCCTCGATTGTCTTTTGGCTCGTGTCGCAAAAAACAACCTGGTGCCCGCGTTTGGAAAATCCTTTGCCCGTTGCCTGCCCCACAAAACCTGATCCGATTACAGCTATCCTTGCCATCGCCTTCTCCTATTCTGAAAAAATGGTGGTTTCCAACAATGTGCTGTCCCAATAATAATTTTTGCAATATTAAAAAAATGTTAAGTTTGGGAGAGGCGAAGCCTCTCCCAAATTCAATTGCAAGGAGATGTCATTTCGATTTGAGAGCCAAAGTCGCCCAGTTGGGGGCCGTTTCCATAAATTTCGTTTCCGCAAATTTTTCCTTGCGGGAGAACTTGTATTTTCATAGGCCCAAATTTATTGCTGTAAAATTTGTTTTCGTAAACCTGATTGTCTTTTCCATATTTTATGCCTTCAAACTTATCACCCCCCAACCTTATTCCGGCGCCCTCGCATCCATAAACTTGGTTATATCTGAAAACATTTTCATTTCCCCTCGCGCCGAGCCCGCCCGATTCTGGGTCCATCTGCCCGGTAATACTGTTTGC
>OBLY010000013.1_pt1 | contig 26909 bp, 23 predicted proteins | sample 1539041 | NCBI WGS metagenome assembly OBLY01 (sample SAMEA2690973, study PRJEB22502) | sediment metagenome | biome: Billabong; feature: Tropical; material: Sediment | place: Australia | collected 2013-05-14 | depth 1 m
AAGAAAATAGGATTTTCTTTCGACTGGTCGCGCGAAATAAACACATCCGAACCCGAGTATTACAAATGGACGCAGTGGATTTTTGCCCAGCTTTTCAAAAACGGTTTGGCATACAAAGCAAAAATGCCCATTAACTGGTGCCCTTCCTGCAAAATTGGATTGGCGAATGAAGAAGTGGTGGATGAAAAATGCGAAAGGTGCGGAACAAAAGTTGAAGCCAAAGAAAAAGAACAGTGGATGTTGAAAATTACAAATTATGCCGAAAGGTTGCTTTCCGACTTGGATATTGTTGATTATCCCGAAAGAGTTAAAACTTTAGAGAAGGATTGGATTGGAAAAAGCGAAGGGGCTGAAATTATTTTTAAAGTCCATGAATCAGGCTTGCAAATACCCGTTTTTACTACCCGGCCTGAAACAATTTTTGGCTGTACATATTTGGTTTTAGCTCCCGAACATCCGCTAATCCAAAAATTAAAAGAAAAAATCCAAAATTATGCTCAAGTTGAAAAATACAAAAGGTCATCGGGAAAAGAAAAAACAGGAATTGAGTTAATGGGAGTAAGGGCGACAAATCCGGCAGATAATAGGAAAATTCCCATCTTTATCGCCGATTATGTTTTGACCGAATACGGAACCGGAGCGATTATGGCGGTTCCCGCCCACGATGAAAGAGACCGTGAATTTGCCCAAAAATTCAATCTGCCTATTTTAGAAAGAGAGTTTGATTTTGAAATTGTTAACCGTTTGGAAAGCAAGGGGCTTGGAAAGAAAAAAATAAATTATAAGTTAAGAGATTGGATTTTTTCCAGGCAAAGATACTGGGGCGAGCCTATTCCTATGATATGGTGTGAAAAATGCGGTTGGCAAGCAGTGGCGGAGAAAGATTTGCCTGTTGAGTTGCCAGATGTAAAAAATTATATGCCGACAGAAGATGGCGATTCGCCTTTGGCGAAAGTAAAAAGTTGGGTTGAGGTAAGGTGCCCAAAGTGCAAGGGCAAGGCAAGAAGAGAAACAGATGTTATGCCAAATTGGGCCGGTTCCAATTGGTATTATTTAAGGTATTGCGACCCTAAAAACAAGAAAAAGATTGCGAATAATAAAAAATTAGAAAAATGGATGCCGGTAGATTGGTATAACGGCGGAATGGAGCACACCACTTTGCATTTGCTTTATTCAAGATTTATTTACAAGTTTTTATGGGACATTGGAGCAGTTCCCAAAAATTTAGGCCCTGAACCTTATAAAAAAAGGACTTCGCATGGAATGATTCTTGGGCAAGGCGGGATTAAGATGTCTAAATCCAAAGGCAATGTGATAAATCCCGAGGAAGTGGTTGAAGAATATGGCGCCGATACTTTAAGAATCTACGAAATGTTTATGGGGCCGTTTGAGCAGGCGATTCCTTGGGACACAAAAGGCGTAAAGGGGTCGAGAAGATTTCTTGAAAAAGTCTGGGGCCTGCAAGAAAAAGTAAATAAAGATTTAAGAATTAAAAATTTGGGATTAGAATCTCAAATTCAAAAAACAATAAAGAAAGTTAGCGAGGATATCGAAACTTTAAAATTTAATACCGCGGTATCGCAACTGATGATTCTTGCAAATAAATTAGACGAGCAGAAAGAAATCCCCTTAATTTATTATTTCCAATTCTTAATTTTGTTAAGCCCTTTTGCGCCGCATATAGCAGAAGAGCTTTGGGAAAAATGGGGCAAGGGATTGTGTTGCGAGCAGGATTGGCCTAAATTTAAGCTAAAATTCATAAAAGAAAAAAAGATAAATTTAATTATTCAGATTAACGGAAAAGTGAGAGACAAAATCCAAGCTCAATCTGGTATTTTACAGCAAGAAGCTGAAGCATTTGCGCTGAAAAGCGAAAAAATAAAAAAACTTTTAAACGATAAAAAAATAAAAAAAGTAGTTTTTGTCCCCGACAAGTTAATCAATTTTGTTATTTAAAATTATGAAGAAAATATTATTGGGAAATGAGGCGATTGTGCAGGGGGCGCTTGAAGCTGGCGTTCAATTTGTTTCGGCGTATCCTGGGACGCCAAGTTCTGAAATCGGCGATAAATTTTCTCAAATTGCCAAGGAAAAGGGAATTTATTTTGAATTTTCGCCAAATGAAAAAGTTGCTTTGGAAACGGCTATGGGCGCGTCTTATTCGGGGCTAAAAACATTGATGTCAATGAAAAGTTTTGGATTGAATGTGGCATCCGACCCGCTTTTGCCTTTTGTTTATACCGGTTCAAGGGGCCCTTCGGTTATAGTTGTGGCAGATGACCCGTCTTGCCATAGTTCGGGTCAATCGGAAGAAAATGTCCGCGCTTTTGCATACCTTGCGCATATTCCAATGATAGAGCCGGCAGATGCTCAAGAAGCGAAAGATTTTACAAAGTTAGGATTTGAAATTTCCGAGAAATTCAGCGTGCCGGTAATTTTAAGAATTACAACTCGGGTTGCGCATCAGCGCATGCCCGTGGAGGCGCAGGAATTAGGAATTAAAAATCAGGAGCTGGGGGAGTTCAAAAAAGATAAAAACAAATTTGTAACAATGCCGCCAAGGGTGCTGGAGATGAAAGAAGAACTTTTGAAAAAAATAAAAGAAATAGAAAAATTTGCAAATAAAAGCGGAGCAAATCTTTTGGAAAAAGGAACTGGAAAAAACGGAATAATCGCTTCGGGAGTTGCTTATCTATATGTAAAAGAAATTCTTGCGCAATTTAACTTAAAAATTCCTGTTTTGAAACTCGGATTTTTTTATCCCTTGCCTGAACAAAAAATAAAGGCTTTTCTTAAAAATTTAAAAAATGTTTTGATAGTCGAAGAGTTAGAGGGCTTTATTGAAGAAAAAATAAAATCTCTGGGTTCAAAAATTGAAATCCATGGAAAAGATTGGCTTCCTGTTACTGGCGAATTAAATTCAGAAAAAGTCGCTTCTGCCGTAGGCAAATTAGTTAAACAAAAATTGAAAATCGGGAATTCATTGAAAAATGAAAATTTGAAATTGAAAATTCCAATACGTTTTCCCCGCCTTTGCCCCGGCTGCCCCTATTGGCTGGTTTTTACCACTTTAAAAAGGCTGGCTCCGGAAGGAACGATTTTTGGCGGAGATATAGGGTGCTATATGCTTGCCGGTTACCCTCCGCACGAAATTCAAGATTTTTTAATTTGCATGGGGTCATCGCTTGGAATCGGCCATGGCATAAAAAAGGCGTCAGGGAACAAGCAAAAAGTTATTTCTTTAATTGGGGATGCAACCTTTTTTCATTCAGGAATCCCAGGGCTTATAAATTCGGTTTACAATAAATCAAATTTATTGCTTATAATCCTTGATAATAGGATTACTGCTATGACGGGGCACCAGCCAAATGCCGGCATGCAAAAAACAGGAATGGGCGAACGCGCCGAAGACATTAAAATAGAAGATATTGTTAAGGCTTGCGGGGTAAAAAATATAAAAGTAATCGACCCCATAAATATTTCAGATTCTGAAATTGCAATTAAAGAATTTTTAGAAAAGCCGGAAACTTCGGTTATAATTATGCGAAGAATGTGCGCATATTTGGCCCGTAAATTAAACCAACAATCATGAAAAATTTTAATTTAGTTATTGCAGGAGTCGGCGGCCAAGGAGTGGTTACATTAGCCCAATTAATCGCCCAAACCGCACTTGAAGAAGGTTGGGACGTGAAAACATCGGAGCTCCATGGGCTTTCCCAAAGAGGCGGAAGCGTTGAGACTCATGTAAGGTTTGGAGAAAAGATTTATTCGCCCTTGGTTGCCAGGGGAAGCGCGGATTTGATTTTAAGCCTTGAAATTTTAGAAACTTTAAGAAAATTGGATTTTTCTGGAAAACAGACGAAATTTTTAATAAACGGATATTCGATTTCTTTTCCGGGATGCCCTTCAGAAGAAGAAACGGGAAGAATGATAAATGAGATAAAAAACGAGAAACATATTGTTCCAGCGTCTAAAATTTGCCAGGAAAGATTTCAAAAAGAAGTTTTAAGCGGAGCTTATCTTTTCGGCTGGGGAGTTTATAAAAATCTTATTCCTTTAAAACCAGAATCTGCCTTTAAGGCAATCGACGATTTGATGCCGGAAAAATATTCCGGAATAAACAAACAAGCCTTCGAGCTTGCCAACGAATCTAATTGATTTTGGAGGGTGGATAGGGTAAAATTAGCTCATGGCAAATAAAGTGGTTATTGCCGCGGCTGGCGAAGGCACTCGGATGCTGCATTTAACCGCGCATAAGTCAAAACATTTAATTAAGGTCCGAAAGCGGCCCTTTTTGGCTTATCTTTTGGACAACCTTTTTTTAGCTGGCTACAGAGAATTGATTTTGGTTACCGGCTACAAAGAAGAATTAATCGAGGAATTCCTAAAAAAATATATTCCGCCAATAAAAGACAAATACAGCATAAAAACTGTAAGCCAATATGAGAAATTAGGCCCCAAAAGCGTGATTTACGGAACAGCTTGCCCCCTAATGGCAGCTGAAGAAGTTATTGGAAAAGAAAATTTTGTTTATTTGTGCGGAGACAATTTATATTCCGTTAGCGATTTAAAAGAAATAGATGAAAATGGAAAGTTTAGCTATATTGCCGGAATATATAAAAAAGACCCTCAAAAATACGGAGTCCTGATTCAGGAAGGCGAATTGTTGAAAGAAATTATAGAAAAACCAAAAAATTTCGTGGGAAATTTAGTAAATGCCGGGCTTTATAAATTTACTCCAGATGTATTTGATAAAATAAAAAAGATAAAAAAATCTCCCCGGGGAGAATTTGAAATTACAGACGCTGTAAATTTATTAGCTCAAGATAAAAATGTAAAAGTTAAAATAATAAAAGATTTTTGGTTTGATTTCGGAAACCCGGCGGATATTATAATGTTGTCTTACTTTCTGAAGTCAATCAAAAATTTTAAAAAGATTTTCTGGAGAAATAAGAGATTCGAAATTATTTCCGCCCGCTCGAAACAAGCAATTCCAAAGGCAAGCGAATATTTGGGGCGCGGGCAAGCAGTGGTTTGTCCGACAGACACTGTTTATGGGCTTTTGGCGGATGCAACAAATGAAAAAGCAGTAAAAAGAATTTTTGAAGTTAAAAAAAGAGACGAAAAAAAACCTTTGCCTGTTTTTGTAAAAAATGTTGATATGGCTAAGAAATATGCAAAGATAGATGAAGGGATGGAAGGCTTTTTGAGAGAGATTTGGCCGGGAAAAATAACCGTGGCTTTGCCTGTAAAAACAGAATCGGATTTAGCTAAATTAACTTATGCTGAAAGCAAAACTGTAGCCTTGAGAATGCCAAATTCAAAAATCGTTTTGGATTTATTGAATAAATTAAACAAGCCTTTAATTGGAACATCGGCTAATATTGCGGGGCTTCCTTCAACGGTAAAAATAGATGAAATTTATCGGCAGTTTGAAGACAGAGAAATGCGCCCCGATTTGGTTTTAGATGCGGGAAACCTGCCCAACAGCAATCCCTCAACTATAATTGATTTTTCAGGAAACAAGCCCCAAATTATAAGAAGCGGAAAATAAACAAAAATCTATTGTCTTTTATGTCAATAGGTATATAATTAAAACATAGAATCAGGTGCGTACCTGGTCTAAAAGTTGCACTTTTTTATTGGAGACTGGCAATGAAACGAGAAGTTGTCGGCAGTATGTCGGAATGGGCTGGCATACTCAAAGATCTGTTTCGCCAATTCGAGGATGGCAGTTTGACACTCGAGCAGGTGAAAATGTTCGGTAAACACCAGAATCCCTTTGAAGTTTTGTCTTCTATTCAGGAATGGCAAGGCTTCTACAAGAAGTATTTCGGGATGAGCGCGGATTTTTCCACAGTTTCCATTCCGGAACACCGGGCAGGGTTTGACCGACTAATCATTGTCGCCAAAGGGTTGACTTTGAATCGGGTCTACAATGTTTGCGCCGAGCATTTCTCATGTTGGCGCTACGCAGATGATCTGGACGAAGCCATTCCTACAAACGACAGAACTGCCATCCAGCCCTATGCCGTTTGGTTTCGCGACTGCCGGGAAGCGGACGAAGAACTGAAGAATCTCTCCGCTGACCAACTAGCGGAAAAGAGGATTCCCGGCATTACACTCTTGGAGCGCATGCTCTATGAGCTGAAGCGCTGGGATGAAACCGGCGAACATCTCGATCTCGAAAATGTAACGCTTTGCACGGGTTCTCGCGGTGTTGATCGCGGTGTTCCTCGCGCTTGCTGGCGTGGGGGTGGGTTTCGGGTCGGTTGGCGCTGTTCCAGCCGCTCCCGCAGCCTCTTGCGTTCCCGTGCCGCAGTTCCCTTGTCCCGATGACTATCGGGACTAAAGAATTCCTTGAATTTTGGAATTCTTGAGCTCTGTTGAAAGACAGAGCTCTTTTTTGTAAAATAAAACTTGGCTAGTAGAACCGGCCTTAAGGGGTATCGGTTTGCCAAAATATAATAGGGAACTGCTTGTTTGATTTTATTGAGGAAATGCCTCAAAAATCTTCTCTCAAGAGGGAGTTAAATGCAGATAAATTTTAAGAAATTTATCGGTGATACGGACGAAATCAAACAATAAAACGGGTTCTCGCAATGTTGATCGCAATGTTCCTAACGCTAACTGGAATGAGGGTAAGTTTCAGGTCAATTGGAACTATTCCAACAACTCCAACAACAACTTGCGTTCCCGTGCCGAAATTCCCGCGCCGAAAGAAGCTTTAAGCTTTTTTCGGCGTTAAATTATTTATCCAAGAACCGAGTAAGATTCCGATATCATTTATTTCTTTTTGCAAAATAATATATCTTTTTAAATTAAAAATCCCGATATCTTTTAAGAGGCGGATAAGAATCCTCAAAACATTTAATTTGGCGCTTATTATCTTCAGAGTTTTCAATTTTTCTTCTTTGAGCGAACATAAAGCTTTGAAAATTAGCTCTAAAATATCCAATATTAAATTTTCGCATCTCTGGCCAAAAATATATCTGTCTTTTTTGGGGAAACGTTTGGAGTATTGGTAAAATAATTTATACAATTCATATGTTTCATGCAAAATGGGCAAATCAAAATCGAACCGATTTTTCGCAATCATATTTTTAAAAAGATTATATCTCTTGAAAATCTGTTTTTAGCTTGGAGTGAGTTTAAAAAGGGAAAAATGAAAAAAACAGATGTTCAAAATTTCAATCTTTTTCTTGAAAATAATATATTTCAATTATACCGCGAATTAAAAAGCGGCAAATACAAACATTCTAAATATTATTCTTTTTACGTTAAAGACCCAAAGTTGAGGCATATTAATAAGGCATGCGTGAAAGACAGGGTTTTGCATCATGCGATTTTTAAGATTTTATATCCCATATTCGATAAATCTTTTATTTTTGATTCGTATTCCTGCAGAATAAATAAAGGCATGCATAGAGCAGTTAATCGTTTACAATGTTTTTGCCGAAAAGAGAGCGGAAATAATGCTAAAAATATTTATATTCTAAAGTTGGATATTAAAAAATTTTTTGAATCGATAAATCACGATGTTTTATTATCTTTAATAAAAAGAAAAATAAAAGATGAAAAATTAATCTGGCTTTTGGAAAAAATAATTTCAAGCTTTGAAAAAGGAATTCCATTGGGGAATATAACCAGTCAGCTTTTTGCCAATATTTATTTAAATGAACTAGACTATTTTGTTAAACATATTTTAAAAATTAAATATTATATTCGTTATTGCGATGACTTTATTTTAATCAATAAAAATAAAAATTATTTGCAAAGTTTAATTCCGGAAATCGGCTATTTTTTGAGTCAAAATTTGAAATTATCTTTGCATCCAGATAAAATAGTTTTAAGAAAATATAGTCAGGGAATCGATTTTTTAGGATATGTTTCTTTTCCATATCATCGAATTTTAAGAACAAAGACAAAAAGAAGAATGTTCAGAAATTTGAATAACAATAATTTGCAATCTTACTTGGGAATTCTAAAACATTGCAATAGCTTTAAGATTAGAAAAGTTATTGATAATTTAATGAATTGAGCTAAACTAATAGTAATGGAAAAGGAAATTTTTAAATATGTTATCGGGGTGGATGGGGGGGCGACGAAAACAAGAGCCGTTTTGGCCGACTTAAACGGCAAAATCTTAAAGTTTTTTGATGGCGACTCCGCCAGCTTGAGAAATAATGGTATAGACGAATCTGTAAAAAACATAGCTAGGGCAATAAAGGGGGTTTTGCCCGGAAATAAAAAAGAAATCTTTTCTATTTGCATTGGCTTGCCCGATGTTGCAGAGGAATTCGGAAGAAAAATAAAAGATATAGAAAAAAGCATTTCTCGGAAAATTAATTTTAAAAATGTTAAAGTAATTTCAGATCAAATTGTGGCTTTCAAATCTGGAACCAATGAAAGAAACGGCGTAGTATTGATTGCAGGAACTGGTTCTATAGCAAGGGGTTGGAATAAGGGAAAAGAAGAAAAAGCTTCCGGCTGGGGTTGGCTTGCCGAAGAAGGCTGTTCTTTTTGGGCAGGAAGAGAAGCTTTGCAAGCGGTTTTTAGAAATCTTGATGATGGAAATGAAAATATTCTAACGAAAAAAATTCTTGAAAAGTTCGGCGTTAAGAGCGCAAACAATTTAGCGGCAAAAATATACAGTGAAAATGTTTTGGAAAAAGTTTCTTCTTTGGCGCAAGTTTTAGATGAAGCTGCAAACGAGGGAGATTTGGATGCCAAAAGCATATTGTCTTTGGCAGGGAGAAGGGCTTCTTTGGCTGCTGGAATTGTGGTTAGAAAATTGGATTTTTACAATTCATTTACATTGGTGCTTGCCGGAAGCATGTTTATTTCAAAAGATTTCAAAAATAGCGCAGAAGAATGCATCAAAGAATTTGCCCCCAATGCAAAAGTTGTTTTTTCAGAAAACCCCGCCTTGGGAGCTGTTAAAATAGCAATAGAAAATTATGAACAAAGACAATGAAATTTTTGGTTTAATTGAAAAAGAAGTCGAAAGGCAAAAAACAAGCTTGGAAATGATTCCTTCCGAAAACCATACTTCGCCGGCGGTCAGGGAAGCTTTGGGGTCCTTGCTTACAGACAAATATGCCGAAGGATATCCGGGAAAAAGATATTATGCCGGATTGGAATATTACGACCAGCTTGAAAATATTTGCCGGGAAAGAGCTAAAAATTTATTTGGTATTATCCACGCCAATGTTCAGCCTTATTCCGGTTCGCCGGCAAACCATGCAGTTTATTTTGCTTTGCTGAATCCTGGCGATACAGTTATGGGAATGTCTTTGCCTCACGGGGGGCATTTAACCCATGGTTGGAAAGTAAATTTTTCAGCAAAATACTATAACTCTGTTCAGTATGGAGTTAATCAATCCAGCCAGCTTATAAACTATGAGGAAGCTGAAAAATTAGCAAATGAAAATAAGCCGAAATTAATTTGGGTTGGAGCGACCGCTTATCCGAGGATTTTTGATTGGGAAAAGTTTGCAAAAATCGCAGATTCTGTCGGAGCTTATTTGGCGGCGGATATTTCCCATATTGCAGGATTGATTGCCGCCGGTGTTCATTCAAGCCCTATTCCATTTGTTCATATTATAACTACAACCACACATAAAACTTTAAGGGGCCCGCGGGGAGCAATGATAATGGTAACTCAAAAGGGAATTGAAAAAGACCCAGATTTGCCGCAAAAGATAGATAAAGCAATATTCCCGGGCCTTCAAGGCGGGCCTCATGAAAATAGCATTGCGGCAATTGCTGTGGCCCTGAAAGAAGCCTCGATGCCGGATTTTAAAGAATATGGAAAGCAAATAATAAAAAACACAAAAGCTTTGGCAGATGAGCTTTTAAAATTTAATTTTAAATTGATAACCGGTGGAACGGATAACCATTTAATCTTGATAGATTTGCAGAATAAAGGCATTTTAGGAGTTGATGCGCAGCATAGGCTGGAAAAAGCAGGAATAACAACCAACAAAAACAGCATTCCTTTTGACCCGAATCCGCCCTTTAAACCTTCGGGATTAAGATTGGGAACGCCGGCAATAACAACTCGGGGAATGAAAGAGGGGGAGATGAAAATTATTGCAGGGTGGATAAACGAAGTAATAGAGAGTGAAAGTTCGGTTGAAAAAGTCAGGGAAGGAGTAAAAGATTTGTGTAAAAATTTTCCCTTACCATGATAATTGATGGAAAGAAAATATCAGAAAAAATACTTTTGAATATAAGGAAAAGAGTTGAAAAGGAAAAGCTTAAAAAAAAGCTTGCGGTTGTTTTGGTTGGAGATGATTACGCTTCCAAAGTATATGTAAAAAAGAAGCATGAAGCTTGCAAGAGGGTGGGAATTAATTTTGAATTATTTAACTTTTCATCTGAAATTCCCGAAGATAAGTTAAAAGAAAAAATAAAAGAAATTTGCAAAAGCAAAGATGTTTCAGGGATTTTGGTGCAACTGCCCTTGCCTAAAAATTTGGATACAGGTGAAATTTTAAAAATTATTCCAAAAAACAAGAATGCCGAAAATAAATCCCCTGTTATTTGCGCTGTGGAAGAAATTATTTCTGAATACGGCATTGATTTAAAGAATAAGAAAATAGTTTTAGTCGGAAGCGGACAGCTTGTCGGAAGCCCCTTGGCCGAATGGCTTAAAAAACAAAATTTAAACTTTGGCGATATTAAAGAAATAAAAAAAGCCGACGTTGTGGTTACGGGCGTGGGGAAGCCAAAGATTATAACCGGAGAAATGGTAAAAGAAGGCGTAGTTGTTATTGATATCGGGTTTTCTCATGATGAAAAGGGGAAAGCTGTGGGGGATGTTGATTTTGAAACAGTTTCTCTGAAGGCAAAATTAATCACCCCCGTTCCTGGCGGAGTGGGGCCAATTACTGTCGCCTGCCTTTTAAAAAATCTTCTTATAAAATGAATGCTTATTTATTTAATCTTATAAACCAATTTGCTTTAAGATATGCTTGGCTGGATTATTCGGCTATTTTTTTTGCAAACTATTTCCAATATCTGGTAACGGCAAGTTTAATTGTTTTTTTGATTTTAGATTTTAAAAAATATTGGAAAATTGTCATTTTGGCTTTATTTTCGGGGGCTTTTGCCAGAGCTTTTGTTGAAATCATTTATTTTTTTTATCCCACAACCCGCCCCTTTGCTGTTTTGCCAAGGGCAATCCAGCTCATCTCCCATTCGCCTGCAAACTCTTTCCCTTCCGGGCATGCAACGCTTCTTTTTGCTTTAGCAACAATTATCTTTCTATATAACAAAAAAGCCGGCATAGTTTATTATATTTTTGCTTTTTTGATTTCTTTGGCTCGGGTTTTTTGCGGAGTCCACTGGCCCGCCGATATTTTAGGCGGAGCCATTATCGGAATTTTGATATCCTTAATTTTGAATAAATTATATGAAAATTATTTTTTTAGGAGTAGGCGAAGCCTTCGACGAGAATATTCCGAATAATTCCCAATTGATTATTTCGAAAAAAGCCAAACTGCTTCTAGATTGCGGAATGACAGCGGCTCCCCAAGTTTGGAAGTTTAATTCAGACCCAAATTTGCTGGATGCTGTTTATATAAGCCATCAACACGCCGACCATTTGTTCGGTTTGCCGGGTTTGTTGTTGAGAATGTGGGAAGGGGGAAGGGAAAGAAATTTAACAATTATTTGTCAAAAGGGCTTAAAAAAATCTTTTTATGATTTTATGGATTTTGCCTATAAAGGTTTCACGAAAAATTTTAAATACAAAATAAATTTAATTGAATCAAAAGAAAACAAAGAAATTGAATTTGGAGATTTAAAACTAAATTTTCAAAAAACAATCCATTCGGGAGAAAATTTGGCGATAAAAATAGCAGACGAAAAAAATACAATTATATATAGCGGAGATGGCTCACCTGTTTCTGGCACAGATTTCTATCGAAACTTAGATTTGCTTACTTTGGAGACATATTTATACGACCAAGAAAAAATTGGCCATTCAACAATTATTTCAGCTATTAAATTCGCTGAAGAAAATAATGTTAAATGTTTAGCTTTGGCGCATATCAATCGAGATTTCAGAAAGAATAAGTTACCTCAAATAAAAGATAAAATAAAAAGCGATAAGGTGAAAATCCTTATCCCTGAACCCCTCGAAGAATATAATTTATAATGTTCAACATCGAGTGTTGAACATTATTCTGTGTGCCCGAGGTGGGAGTTGAACCCACAAGTCCGTAAGGACATACGATTTTGAGTCGTACGCGTATGCCAATTCCGCCACTCGGGCCCGAATTTATTACTCTACCTTGTTTTTTACAAAATCGCAATCTTTATTGCTGCACTTAATTTGTTTGTTTTTGGTTTCTATTAAAATTGAATTGCATTTGGGGCAAAATTCGTTTAAGGGTTTGTCCCACAGGGCAAAGTCGCATTTAGGAAAACGGTCGCACCCATAAAATATTTTTCTTGTTTTTGTCCTTTTTTGGGCTAAATTTCCTTCTTTGCATTTCGGGCATTTTATATTAAGTTTATTTTCCTTTAAAGATTCAGTATATTTGCATTCGGGAAATTTTGAGCAAGCGTAAAACCTTCCATATCTTCCCAATCTCTCCACCAAGGGCGAGCCGCATTTGGGGCAATTTTTTTTGGTGGGTTTTTCGGCAATATCTTCTTTTTCCACTTCGCTGTATTTTTCATTTAGGTTTTTCTCAAAAGGCCCGTAAAAATCACGGCAGGTTTTAATCCAATCATCTTTTCCTTCGGCGACTTCATCCAATTCGTTTTCCATTTTTGCAGTAAAATTGATATCTACTATTTCAGGAAAATGTTTTACCAAAATATCGTTAACAACCGTTCCTATTTCAGTCGGCTTGAAACGTTTATTTTCGTCTTTCTCAATATAATTCCGGGTTTGAATAGTTGAAATTATTGGCGCATAGGTGGAGGGGCGGCCAATGCCGTTTTCTTCCAAAGCCTTAATTAAGCTGGCTTCTGTATATCTTGGCTTTGGCTGGGTAAAGTGTTGGGAAGGAGTTAAACTTTTTAGAATTAAATTATCGCCTGTTTTTAAATTTGGCAAATCTGTTTCTTCAAATTTTGTCGGGTAAATTTTAAGAAATCCATCAAATTTTAAAATTTGGCCAGTGGCTTTAAAAATGCAATCTTTAGCCTTTATTTCAAGGGAAGTGGAATCAAAAATAGCTTTTGACATTTGGGAAGCCATAAATCTTCTCCAAATTAAATCATAAAGTTTCTGCTGATTCTTTTCCAGGTTTAAAATTTCCGGGGATTCTTCCGGATGGCTCGGCCTTATAGCTTCGTGGGCTTCTTGGGTTTTGCCTTTGGATTTGTATTGTTTGAAACCGGCCCAATAATTTTTCCCAAAGTTTTTTTCGATATAATTTTTAGCCGAATTTAAAGATAATTGCGACAAATTAACCGAATCGGTTCTATGATAAGTAATATGCCCTTTTTCATATAATTCTTGAGCCAACCTCATTGTTAACCGGCTTGGAAAATGAAAACGGTTCCAACAATCCTGCTGCAAGGAACTAGTGGTATACGGCGGAAATGGATTTTTAATTGTTTCTTTCTTTTCAATATTCGAGAGGGTATAGTCCGCGCCCTCCAAATCTTTTAAAATTTTATCCGTTTCCTCTTTGGACTTAATATTTTCTTTTCTAAATAGAATTGCCTTAAATTCTTTATCTTTTTCCAGAAGAGCTTCAATTGTCCAATATTCTTCGCTTTTAAATTTTTCTCTTTCTCTTTCCCTTTCAACCACCAAGCGCACCGCTGCCGATTGGACGCGCCCGGCGGAAAGCCCGCGGGCCACTTTTTTCCAAAGAAAAGGTGAAAGTTTGTAGCCAACCAACCTATCCAAAATTCTTCTTGCTTGCTGGGCGTTAACTAAATTCAAATCCAAACCCCTTGGATTTTTTAAGGCATCTTCGATGGCATTCCTGGTAATTTCATGGAAAACAATTCTTTTTGGATTTTCCAAATTCAACACTTCTGCCAAGTGCCATGAAATAGCTTCTCCTTCTCTGTCCTCATCTGTTGCCAAAATGGTTTCTTCGCTTTTTTTCGACTCTTTTTTTAATTCAGCTATAACTTTTTTTGCTTTGGGAGGAATAACATACTTGGGCTCAAAATTATTTTCAACATCTACTCCCAAGGATTTTGCCGGCAAATCGCGGATATGCCCAAAGGAAGACAAGACTTTGTATTCTTTTCCCAAAAATTTTTCAATAGTTTTTGATTTTGTGGGGCTTTCTACGATAACTAATTTCGCCATAATGGTGTAATTATAGCATAGCATATAGCAAAAAAGAAAATTCCCGTCAAATGTACACTCGATGTTGAACATTCTTTCCTTATTGGCGGAGTTTTTCGACGGCATCGGAGAGCATTTGGCAATATAAGTTTAAGCCGACTTTGTTTATTGAACCCGATTGTTCTCGCCCTAAAATATTTCCGGCTCCCCTTATTTCTAAATCTCTCAAGGCAACGCGGTAGCCGGCGCCAAGCTCTTGCATTTCTTCCAGGGCTTTCATGCGCATTTTGGCTTTTTCTGTTAAGTTTTTTCCGCGCAAAAAATAGGCATAGCTTTGTATGTTCGACCGGCCAACCCTGCCTTTTAACTGATAAGCTTGGGAGAGGCCCAAATGGGAGGCATTGTCTACAATTAAAGTGTTTGCATTCGGCAAATCTATTCCATTTTCTATAATTGTTGTCGAAATTAAGATATCCGCTTTTTTGTTTTGAAAATTAGAAATTGCCCTAACCAAATCTTTATCTCCCATTTTGGCGTGAATCGTTTCTATTTTGGTTTTTGGAACTAATTTTTGAACAAAATCTTTTATCTTAACCATTGTTTCTATTTTATTGTGCAGATAATAAATTTGGCCGCCCCTCGAAATCTCTTTTTCAATAGCTTCTTTTATTATTTTTTTACTCCAGGGCAAAACAAATGTTTTTATTGCCAAACGGCCTTCGGGAGGAGTTTGGATTAAGGTCATATCCTTAAGAGAAGAAAGCGCTAAATGCAATGTCCGGGGAATGGGCGTTGCCGACAGAGACAAAATATCTATTTTTGACCTTATCTGTTTTAGTTTTTCTTTTTGCTTTACGCCAAATCTTTGCTCATCGTCTATAACTAATAATCCTCGGCCGTCTTTTTGAAATAAAAGCGAAGAAACTTTTTCCGAAAGAAGGCTATGGGTGCCGATTAAAATATCTATTTTATTTTCTTTTAAATCTTGTATAATTTTTTCTTTTTCCTTTTGGCTTTGCAGGCGGGTTAAAACAGCCAGGTTTATAGGAAAATCTTTTAACCTTTCTTTAAAATTATTATAATGCTGGCAGGCCAAAATGGTTGTGGGTGAAAGAATGGCTGCCATTGCGCCCGAGGAAACTGCCTGAACAGCCGCCCTTAGGGCGACTTCGGTTTTCCCAAAACCCACATCTCCCGCAACCAGCCTGTCCATCGGCTTTTGTTTTTCCAAATCTTTTTTTATATCTTCGATGGCAGAAAATTGGTCGGGCGTTTCTTCGTATTCAAATGTCTCGGCAATCTTTTTATTAAATTCATTGTCGGACAAAAAGGGTTCTCTTTCCGAAATTTTGCGATTGGCTTCAATTTCCAAAAGTTCCTTTGCAAGCTTAATGGCATTTTCTTTTATTTTTCTTTTTGTAATTTGCCAGACAGGCGAGCTTAAACGGGAAAGTTTTGGCTCTGAAAAACCGACAAAGCGGGATAATTTTCTTTCCAGTCCCACTGGCACAAACAATCTGTCTTTAGCGCCGTATTCTAAAACATAATATTTCGTTTCTTTAAAATCTTCAAAGCCGGAAAATCTGCCTATGCCGTGGTCGAGGTGCACCAAGTATTCGCCTATTTTTAAATTTTTTAAATCAGAGTATATTTTTTGGGACTTGAGTTTCTTTTTTAAAATTTCACGGGATTTTTCTTCGTCTTGAATTTCGGCGCCAATTTCTTCGATAGCTTCAATCCTATTTCCCAAAAAATCCAGCCTCACGGCTACTTTTCTATTTATTGGAAAAATTTCGACCAATCCGCCTAAAACCGAAAACTCCCCTTGGTCTTCAACTTTCTGGACTTTTTCGTAACCTAATTCGTCTATTTTTCTTAAAAGCTCATATAGGTTTATGGATTGGTCTTTTTCGAGAACCAGGGTGTTGTCTTCAAAGAATGACTGGCTTTTTCTTGCAGAAATAATTTTAGCCAAATTTTCTTCAAACCAAAGAAACCCCTTTTCCAAAAAATAGGGGGTGATGCTTGCAATTAATATTTTGTCTATCTTATTTTCTGTCATCCCCGCGAAAGCGGGGATCCAGGTTTTTTTTAATTAATCTGGATTCCCGCCTACGCGGGAATGACACGGGGAAGTTTTTCCACAGTGCTACTTTACAATTTTATGGCAGTAGTATACCATTAAAATCAGCTCGTTTCAATCTGCGCGCGATTGAAGAGCAACGTCTCGCTTCAAGCGAGGAAATTCAATTTCGGGAAGCCTTTTTTTGAGGAGATGGAGTATGAGAAAAGGCATTTTATTTGTGGCCGTTGAGGCCACCACCACGACGCCGAAGAACGAGAAGACGATCGACAAGACCAGCACCTTCACGGCCGCATTCACCGCCCGCACCATCGAGTAGGGAACCCTCCGCACCTGGGACTACTTCGCGAAACGTGAATGCGAAGAAGCAAAAGGGGAGACGCATTTTTATGCGCTCCCCTTGTTTTATTATTTGCGAATTGTTATCATAAAAACAGCTCGTTTCAATCTGCGCGCGATTGAAGAGCCCGTTCTCGCTAAGGCGAGAGAAACGATGTTGCCGATGGCAACATCAATCAAAGACTACTCAGATTCAGCAACGGTAGGAGAAACAATTATGAATGTGGTGAGGTTCATCGCGTAGTCATCTGAAGGTGCAGCAAGCTCTACCGAGCAGAGGCGAGGTCTATTCGTAGATCTCGCCTATTTTATTTATATCCTATATTGTCATCCCCGCGAAAGCGGGGATCCAGTTTCTGGAATTAATCTGGATTCCCGCCTACGCGGGAATGACAGAGAAATTTTATTTCTTCAGAAATCTGTTCAAAAACAGGTGTTAGCAGCTCTTGGTCTTTTTTGTTGAATTTCTTGAGGACATCGGGCTTTTTTTCTTTGGAAACGCCTATGCGTATGCGGGTAAAATCTTCGGTTCTCAGAGCTTTTATTATGGATTCAACGCCTTTGTGGCCGGCCGAGCCTCGATTTGTTGAAATTTTGAATTCCCCAAGCTTTAAATCAATATCATCGTGAATAACGATTAATTTACCAGCTATTTTCTTAAGAGCTAGGCCGGAATTATTCATGAATGTTTGGGGTTTAATTAAAATTACCTCATCTTTTTTGGAAATTAAAGAATTCGAGTATTTGTCGAACTCAAAAGCGGGGAAGCCATTCTTTTGAGCAAAAAAATCAAGCGCTTCAAAACCGATATTATGAGGCGTGTTCTCGTATTCTTTCCCCGGATTTCCCAACCCTGCAATAACAACCATATTGTTTTATTTTAACATATAATATATAATAACACTAATATGAAAAATGTTTTTTCATTTATTTTAGAAATTCTTAAAATTTCACTCATTGCTTTGGCAATTGTTATCCCAATAAGATATTTTTTATTCCAGCCTTTTTTTGTTAAGGGTGAATCAATGGACCCGAATTTTGCCAATGGCGATTATTTAATTGTAGATGAAATAAGTTATCACTTCAGAGCTCCCGAAAGAGGAGAAGTGGTAGTCTTTAGGGCGCCAACCGACCAATCGCAAAGATTTATAAAAAGGATAATCGGCTTGCCTGGCGAAACAGTAAACATAAACAACGGAAAAATCACTATTTATAATAATTCAGGAAATAAAATATTGGACGAATCAGGTTATTTGGGAAATACCACGACCGGCGGAGATATGAGTGTTGCCTTAAAAAGCAATGAATATTTTGTTCTTGGCGACAATAGGCCCTTTTCTTTTGATTCAAGAATGTTCGGGCCGATAACAAAAGAGAGCATAATCGGCAGGGTGGTTGTTCGCGCCTGGCCTTTAAATTCAATAGAAATATGGGGGACAGCAACAAAATAAAATATCAAACTATTTCCGGAATGCATGATATTCTTCCGGAGGATTGGAAATATTACCAGAAAATCCAAAATATTGTTGCCGGAATTGCCGGCTTTTATGGTTTTGGCAGAATAGAAACGCCAATTATTGAGCAGGAAGATTTATTTTTAAGAGGCATTGGCGCTGGCACAGACATAACCGAGAAGCAAATGTATAACTTTAAAACAAAAGGCGAGGACCTGGTGGCTTTAAGGCCCGAATGGACTGCGCCGATTGCAAGGTCATACATTCAAAATGGAATGAACTCTTTGCCTCAACCGGTAAAGCTTTGGTATTTTGGGCCATGTTTTAGATATGAAAGGCCTCAAGCCGGAAGATACCGCCAGTTTTGGCAGTTTGGATTTGAAGTAATCGGCGAGCAAAGCGCTGTTATAGATGCTCAAATTATCCAAATAATGCTTAATATTTTACAGGAGCTTGGGTTGAAAGATTTAAATGTCCAGATAAACAGCATAGGAGACAGCCAGTGCAGGCCGTATTATAAAAAACTTTTGGCTGGTTATATAAAATCAAGGGAATCTTCCCTTTGCCCCGACTGCAAGAGAAGACTAAAAGAAAACAGCTTGAGGATTTTGGATTGCAAAGAAGAAAAATGCCAGCAGATAAGAACCGACGCGCCGCTGATTTTGGACCATCTTTGTGAAGAATGCCACAAACACTTCAAAGAGGTTTTAGAATTTTTGGATGAAGCTCAAATACCATATTCTTTAAATGCTTTTTTGGTAAGGGGGCTAGATTATTATACTAAAACTGTTTTCGAAATATTGGACCCGGAAGGTTTGGCTTTAGGCGGAGGCGGGAGATACGACAAATTAGTTAAGCTTTTGGGCGGAAAAGATGTTCCTGCGGCAGGAGCAGCAGCCGGTGTGGAAAGAATAATCGGGCTGATGAAGGCCCAGAATGTAGGAATAGCGGAAAAAGAAGAAATCCAGATTTTCTTAACTCAATTGGGAGATTTGGCGAAAAGGAAAAGCTTGAAACTTTTAGAAGATTTCAGAAAAGCCGATATAAAAATAGCCGAATCTTTCGGCAGAGATTCTTTAAAGGCCCAGCTTAACAGGGCAGATAAGATTGGAGCCAAATATGCTTTGATTTTGGGCCAGAAAGAAGCTTTGGAGGGAGTGATTATTATCCGCGATATGCAATCGGGAAAACAGGATGCAGTGAAAATGGAAGACGTCGTAAAAGAAGTGAAAAAAAAGTTAAGAAAATAATGTGTATATTTTGCAACATAGCCAATAAAACAGAGAAAGCTAATATTGAATACGAAGATAATGATTTTATTGTAATTAAAGATATTCATCCAAAAGCTCCCGTTCACCTCTTGATTATTCCTAAAAAACATATAGAATCGGTCAAAGAAGCCAAAGAAGAAGATAAAGAGCTTCTTGGCAGTTTAATTTTGCTTGCAAAGAAAATAGCAGAACAAAAAGGTTTAGATTATTATAAATTAGATTTTAATGTAGGGCGTGGAGCCGGCCAGGAAATCGGCCATATCCATATGCACCTAAAATCAGATGCCATTAGAAGTTAAAAAGTTAGAAAGAGAAACATCCCAAAGCTTGGTAAGGCGCTTTTCACGCAGAATGAAGCAAAGCGGCATTTTGCTTTCGGCAAGAAAAACCCGTTTTCATGAAAAAAAGAAATCCGAGCAGATGAAAAAGAAGTCTGCTTTAAGAAGGGAGCAACTAAGGAAAGAATACGAACTTGCCGAGAAGATGGGAAAACCCAATGCTTAAAGAAAAGATAAAAAATGATCTAAATAACGCTTTAAAAAATGGCAATAAAACCGAAGTTTCTACGCTCCGCATGCTTTTGGCTGCAATTTCAAATAAAGAAATAGATAAAAAATACAAAGAAAAAATAGAAGGCGATGCAAAGCTTACAGATGAGGAAGTAATAGGCGTAGTTTCTTCGGAAGTTAAAAAGAGAAAGGAAGCTGCTATGGAATTTGAAAAGGGGAACCGGAAAGAATTGGCGGAAAAAGAGCTTGCCGAAGCTAAAACCCTTCAAATTTATTTGCCCGAGCAACTTTCAGAAGAAGAAGTAAAAACTCTAATCAAAGAAGCAATTGAAAAAATAAAGGCGGTTTCGATTAAAGATATGGGAAAGGTGATGGCTGAGCTTGCCCCAAAAATAAAGGGCAAAGCTGACGGCGCCGAAGTAAGCCGGATGGTAAAAGACCTCTTGTCCTAATCCTAATATGGATATTGCAATTCGGAATCTAACAAAGAAAAGAATTGACGGGGAGTTAATAACTCGACTTGCAAAAAAAGTTTTAAAAGGTGAAAATAGTAAGATAGAAGAGCTTTCGATTGTTGTTGTTGGAAAAAAAAGGATTAGAACTTTAAATAAAAAATACCGGGGAATAGACAAAGCAACGGATGTTTTGTCTTTTGGAGACAAAGTAAATGAAATTTTAATTTGCCCCGATTTGATCAAAAAAGAGAATTTTAGACTGATAATAGTCCATGGAGTTTTGCATATATTGGGATACGACCATGGGGAGGCAATGGATAAAAAACAAAATTGTTATTTAAAATAATTTAAAAATTTTAAAAGAATGCCAAAGCCATATATAGTAACGGGCCTGGATATAGGCTCGGGATTTCTAAAGATGCTTTCGGTTTCTAAAAAGCCTAATGAGGAAGATTTTGAAATCGTGGGATTTTCCCAACTTCCGGCATTGGGAGTAAGGAAAGGAGTAATTTTTGATGTAGGCAAGGTTTCGGAAATAATTTCCCTTCTTTCAAAGAAAATAGAAGAAAATTCGGGAATAAAGGTGGAAAGAGTGTATGCGGGAATTGGCGGAGGGCATATTTTTTGCGAGTCCTCCAAGGGGCTGGTTTCCGTATCGAGGGCAGACCAAAAGATTTCAGAAGAAGATATAGAAAGGGTTTTGAAGGCGGCGCAGGCGATTTCCTTGCCTTCGAATAAAGAAATAATCGAAGTTTTCCCCAAAGAGTTTATTGTTGACGGCGGTTCGGGCGTAAGGGAGGCGTTAGGAATGCAAGGAGTTAGGCTGGAAGCCGAAACTATGGTCCTTTGCGGATTTTCGCCCTATTTAAAAAATTCAAGCCAGACAATTTCAAATGCAGGTTTGGAAGTCGGAGATTTAATCCTTTCTTCTTTGGCAAGCAGCCGAGCAGTTTTAACCCCCCGCGAAAAAGAGCTGGGGGTTTGCCTTTTGGATATCGGCGCTGGAACAACCGATATGGCTGTTTTTGAAGAAGGAGGCTTAATCCACGCCGCTGTTTTTCCGGTAGGTTCGGGGCATATTACAAATGATATTGCAATTTGCTTGAAGACCGATATCGATATTGCTGAAAAAATAAAACTGGAGCATGCTGCTTGCAGAACTGGAAATAAAAGAGGAAAAGAAAAAAAAGCTAAAATTACTTTTTCGGATGAAGAAGAGCGGGAGCCCATAATCTTCTCGGCAAAAGAGCTTTCGGATATTGTTGAGGCTAGAGTTTCGGAAATTTTCGATCTTACAAATAAAGAGCTGAAGAAAATCGGAAGGCAGGGGATGCTTCCGGCTGGCGTTGTTTTGACCGGCGGAGGCGCAAAATTAGTTGGAATAAAAGAAATGGCAAAGAAAGAGCTTAAACTTCCTTGCCGGCTCGGAATTTCAAAAATTTGTTATAACGCGCAAGAAGACCCAGGGCTTTCTACTGTTTGCGGTTTGGTTTTGGAGGGCATTGATTTAGAAGAAAGCCAAGGACTAGCGCCTAATTTTAAAAGCGGATGGGGCGAAAAAATCAAAAAGTTGTTTAGAATTTTTATTCCGTAAAAAATATGGATTTCAATGCTAGGATAAAGGTAATCGGAGTAGGCGGCTCTGGAGGAAATGTTATTTCGCGGATGATGAAGTGTGATTTAAGAGGAGTAGAGCTGATTGCGGTAAATGCCGATGCTCAAGACCTTCAAAAAACCCGAGCTCATACAAGAATTAGGATTGGAAGGGAAATCACTAAAGGTTTGGGAACAGGGATGAATCCCGAAGTGGGCAAGCAAGCGGCGGAAGAACAGAAAGAAGAAATTGAAAAAGCGCTTGCCGGAGCCGACATGGCGTTTATAACTTGCGGATTAGGCGGAGGCTGCGGGTCGGGCGGAAGTGTTGTGGTGGCTGAAATTGCAAAACGTTTGGGCATTTTGACTTTTGCTGTGGCAACGACGCCGTTTTCTTTTGAAGGCTTGCAGAGAATGGAAATTGCCCAGGAAAGTTTGAAAAAATTAAGGTCCAAAGTAGATACTTTAATTGTAATTTCAAATGATAAGCTTCTTTCAACTCTTGAGCCGAAAATAACCGTTTCGGAAGCTTTTTGGTTTTGCGATGAAATTTTAATGCGGGCTGTTCAAGCAATTTCGGATTTAATTGTTTTGCCGGGAATAGTAAGCATAAGCTTTGCTGACATTAAGGCGGTAATGAAGGATTCCGGCTCGGCGATTTTTGGAATAGGAAAAGCCAAGGGGCCCGAGCGCGCCCGGCAAGCGGCAAAACAAGCTTTAAGCTCGCCTTTGCTTGATGTTTCCTGCAAGGGGGCGAAGGGAATTCTTTTCAATATTTCAGGCCCCGATGTAAGTTTGAATGAAATAGACGAGGCGGCAAAAATTATAACGCAGGAAGTTTCTCCCGACGCTAAAATTGTTTTTGGCGCCATTCAAGACGAAGAGCTAAAGAAAGGCGAAATAAAAGTAACCGTCATTGCCACCGGCTTCTAAAAAAATAACGAGGTCCGACCTCTACCTTTTTAGGTTATGCACAGTTGACGGTGGGATTGACGCGGAGCTATCATAAAATAATTTAGATAAGTTTTTTGACATTTTTCTAAACAATACTTTTGATAAAAGGGTATTTTTTTGTCTCGAAATTTTCAGAAAAATAAAGATTTTGGGAGGTCCGACCTCCCAAATATTAAGAAAAAATTAGGAGGTCGGACCTCCTAAAATTGAATTTATGGAAAATAGAATTGCAAAGATAAAGAAAAGAAGCGGACAGGTTGTTGATTTTGATTTTAAAAAAATAGCCGATGCGGTTGAAAAAGCGATTCAGGCAACCGGCCAGGGCGACGGAGAAGTTTCCAAAAAAGTTGCCGAAAGAGTAGTTGAGTTAATGAACAGGCGCTTTAAGCAAGGCGAAATTCCTCAAGTCGAGCAAATTCAAGATATCGTTGAAGAAGTTTTGATTTTAGAAGGTTTGGTTGAAACTGCTCGAGCCTATATTCTTTATCGTGAGCAAAGGAGAAGAATCAGAGAAGCCACTTCAGCAGTAGATGAATCGAGCGAGAAAATAGACAAATATATTCAAGAGCTTGATTGGCAGGTTTATGAAAATGCCAATATGACCTTTTCCTTGCAGGGGCTGAACCAATATACGATTTCTAACATATCTAAGAAATATTGGCTGAATAAAATTTATCCGGATGAAATAAGAAAAGCAGGATTTGATGAAGACATGCATATCCATGATTTGGAAAGCATAAGCACTTATTGCTGCGGATGGGATTTGTATGATTTGTTAAGAAAAGGCTTTGGCGGAGTGCCCGGTAAAATAGAGTGCAAGCCTGCAAAACATTTGAGAACGGCCTTGGGCCAGTTAGTGAATTTCTTTTATACCTTGCAGGGAGAATCTGCCGGAGCTCAGGCGGTTTCCAATTTTGATACTTTAATGGCTCCCTTTATTCGATATGACAATTTAAGCTATCCGCAAGTGAAGCAGGCGATGCAGGAGTTCTTATTTAATTGCATGGTGCCGACTCGAGTTGGTTTCCAAACGCCTTTCTTAAATATTTCTTTAGATATAAAACCGCCTTCATTTTTAGCCAAACAGCCTGTTATAATCGGAGGAAAAGCTCAAAAAGAAACTTACGGAGAATTTCAGGAAGAAATGAATATGCTCTTGAAAGCTTTCTATGAGGGAATAATGGAGGGCGATGCAAAGGGAAGGCCTTTTACATTTCCAATCCCTACAGTTTCAATTGGCAAGGACTTTGATTGGGAAAACCCGGCTTTGGATGCTCTTTGGGAAGCAACGGCTAAGTACGGCATAAATTATTTTTCTAACTTTGTTCAATCGGATATGAAGCCCGAAGATTTTAGGTCAATGTGCTGCCGGTTAAGATTGGACAATAAAGCTTTATATATGCGCGGCGGAGGATTGTTTGGTTCGCAGCCGCTTACTGGAAGCGTTGGTGTTGTTACTGTGAACTTGCCTAGAATAGGCTATTTGTCAAAAACTAAGAAAGAATATTTTGACAGATTGGGAAAAATAATGGATTTAGCGAAAGAAAGCTTGGAAATAAAGAGAAAGGCTTTGGATAATTTTATGGAAAAAGGCCTTTATCCTTATGCTAAGCATTATCTTGATTCGGTTAAGAAAATAAGGGGGTCTTATTACGGAAATCATTTTTCAACCATCGGCCTTATCGGGATGAATGAGTCCTTGTTAAACTTTTTGGGCAAGGACATTGGAACGAAAGAAGGAAAGAAATTCGCAACCGAAGTTCTTGATTTTATGAGAGAAAAATTGGTTAAATATCAGGAAGAAACCGGCCATTTGTATAATCTTGAAGCCAGCCCGGGAGAAGGCACAAGCTACAGGCAGGCAAAATCAGATGTGGACAAGTACCCGGATATTATAACTGCAGGAACGAAAGAGGCGCCCTATTATACAAATTCTTCCCAATTGCCCGTAAGTTATACAGATGACGTGTTCCAGGCGTTAGAACTTCAAGATGATTTGCAGACAAAATATACTGGAGGGACAGTTTTGCATATTTTCTTGGGTGAAAAGCTTTCGGATGGAAAGTCGGCAAAAAATTTGGTTAAAAAAGTTTTTGAGAAATTCCATTTGCCATATATAACTTTGACTCCGACTTTTTCTATTTGCCCGACGCACGGATATTTGGCAGGCGAGCATTTTGAATGTCCGCAATGCGCGATAAAACAACCTTGCGAAGTTTATTCAAGAATTGTGGGGTATATCCGGCCAGTGAGCCAATGGCATGTCGGAAAGAAGCAGGAATATAAAGAAAGAAAAGAATTTGTTTTTGAAAACAAATGATTATTGGGGGATTGCAGAAAACTACGCTTATTGATTACCCGGGGAAAATCGCGGCAACTATTTTTTTGTCCGGCTGCAATTTCCGCTGCCCTTGGTGTTATTCGTCCGAGTTAGTTCTGCCGGAAAAAATAAAAAATCAGCCGGTTTTTTCAGAGGAAACTATTTTTAGTTTTTTAGACCAAAGAAAGCATTATTTGGATGGAATTGTAATTTGCGGAGGCGAACCAACAATAAATCCTGAACTGCCGGCTTTTATAAGGAAGATAAAAGAATTTGGCTACTCGGTGAAGCTCGATACAAATGGTTCAAATTCTGAAATGCTCAAAAATTTAATCGAAAGAAAATTGGTTGATTACATTGCTTTAGATATAAAGCCAGAGAATTTTCAAAAAGAAAGCGCAGAAATTTTGAGAAATTCAGATGCTGATTTTGAGTTTAGGACAACTGTTGTGCCGGAAATTCATAAAAAAGAAGATTTTATAAAACTTGCTAAGATTATCGGCGGAAAGAAAATAAAATATTACTTGCAAAATTTCAGGCCTGAAAAAACCTTGAACCCCGATTTTGAAAAGTTAAAGCCTTATTCAAGGGAATTTTTGGAAGAAATAAAAAAATCTATAAAAAATAATTTTGAAATCTGCGAAATAAGGTAATTTTTTACATAATTATTCTTTTTCTTTGCGCCTTTATTTGTTTTAGGTATTTTCAAAAATCGAAACCCCAATTTCCCGAAATGCCTTTGGTCGGAATGGTTGAGAACGAGCCGGAAGTAAAAGATACGACCGCCCAGTTTAGAATCGGCCGGATTTTAATTATTGCGCCAAAATATCCTGAATATAAGTATGGAGATATTTTGGAAGTAAGCGGAAAACTAGAAAAATATCCTTACAAGGGCGATATTCTCTACAGCATTTATAAGCCGGAAATAAAAATAATCGAGCGGGGAAAAGGCTCTTTTTTTTATTCTAAAATTTTGAATTTTAAAACTAAATTAAGAGAAAGAGTTAATTTGCTTATGCCTTCGCCCGAATCGGCAATTATGGGAGCTTCGATTATAGGAGGCGAATTTGGAATATCAAAAAACTTGCAAGCCAAATTAAATATCGCCGGGGTAAGGCATATTATTGCTGTTTCGGGAATGAATCTGGTTATAGTTTCAAATATTTTAATGTTTGTTTTTTTAAAGTTCAAAATGCGAAAGAAATGGGCGATTATTTTGTCTTTAGCATTTATTTTTTTGTTTCTTGCCCTTTGCGCCTTTACGGCTTCGGCGGTTCGGGCGGGAATTATGACTTCTTTATTTCTAATAGCTCCTATTTTCGGGCGGAAATCCTGCGGCATAAGAACAATTGTTGTTTCTGCTTTGGCAATGCTTCTCTTTGACCCGTTCTTAATTTGGAATGTCGGCTTTCAACTTTCTTTTTTAGCAACCTTGGGGATGATTTATTTTTCAAACATTCTTCCAACAACTTTGGCAGCCTATGTTTTTACTTTGCCGATTTTGATTTATAGTTTCGGCCAAATTTCTCTTTTTGGAATCTTAACCAATCTTTTTATTTTGCCTGTAGTCGCCCCAATTATGGTTATTGGAATGATTTCTATTTTTTTAGGGCCCCTTGCGGCAATAATCCCTTATTTTCTTATTAAATATCTGCTTTT
>OBLY010000014.1_pt1 | contig 26167 bp, 27 predicted proteins | sample 1539041 | NCBI WGS metagenome assembly OBLY01 (sample SAMEA2690973, study PRJEB22502) | sediment metagenome | biome: Billabong; feature: Tropical; material: Sediment | place: Australia | collected 2013-05-14 | depth 1 m
CGGATATTGCAGGCGTGAACAGGAAGCAGTACTCATCACTCGTCAGGTTCGTGAGCGTGCCATCCATCCATATCCTGGATGCCGATGTTGTAAACGCAGCTTTTGAGTACGGAGCCACAGGCGTAATGCTTATCGAGGGTACGACTGATGAAAAACTCACATCGCGCTCGGATGAGCTTTACAAGAAGCTTAAAAAAGATACGAGGAAGCATAAGAAGCCGCTGCGGTATTCGCACATCGAGACTGCGCAATACGAAAAAATGACTGACCTCCTGAACGTATTCGCAACGCAGGCAGGCGCCAAGGCGGAGAAGAGGAGCAAGAAAGAGAAAGGTGACCATTTTTACGGCGTTCTTATACTCGTATTTAAGAGAGTACACATTATGGTCGCCTTTTACATCTATTCTCAGGATGCCGAGCCTTGTGTTCATCAGACCAACCATGGCTGAGACGCCCCTGTAATTCACATCAAAGCCTTCTTTGACAAGGGAATCAAATATCTCCTGTGTTGTATATGGCTTACTGTTAAGGAACAGCTTCAAAACAGACCTTCGTATGCCTGTTTCGTCGCGCATTAAATACTTTGTAACGCGCGCTTTTATTTTCTCATTCCCTTCAGTACTCAGTGAGACCACCGTTTTCCACTATTAAATTTTGAGAGTTTATACCTTTGCATACCTAAAGAGGGGTCTTTTCAACAAGCATTCCGTTTTTCATGGGATAGCGCTCTATTACAGCCAGCCTGCATCCTGCCTTTTTCAGTTCTTCAGCCAGGTCCTCGGTTATCCACCATGCTGTCTCAATGGAGCCATCCAGGACGGCGTACATATCTTCCGTGACTCCTGCATCTTTCAAAAGTCCCATGCCGTCTCCCTCTATGATGCCGTAGACAAGCGTACCGTCATCCGTTATCTCATCAAAATCACGTGCTGTTCTTTTTGCTATGCGTTTGAGCCTTTCCCTAAGTTGCACTGCATCCTTGAACAGCGAAGAGCAGAAGTGAAGCCTGCTGCCACTTAATAACTCAGCTATCTCTTTACTTCCCCTGACACCCGACGAAATATCATCTACAGGCGCATAGCCGCGTTTTTTAAGTTCATCAGCATTGGTTTCCGAGAATTCAAGTTCGTTCAGGTTCAGGAAACCTCTGACTTCTTCCAGTAATGATAAAATACCGCTGAAATCCGCCTGTATAGAGAGAACCTCAATCCCGACCCGGATGCCGAGTTCATGAGCTGTAACGAGCGAATCCCTGTAATGCGTCCTACCGATATCATCCCACAGGTGAGGAGGCGGATGGAACCTGAGCTCATCTAATCCTGCATCTCTTAACGGTCCAAGCACTTCCCTGCCAGGCGCAAGAGCCGTGTACAAATGGATATGGTGGGATTCACCGAACCTGTTCTTCAGGAGTTTTATATAGTGCACCACGCGGTCAAGGCGCAGCAGAGGCTCGCCTCCCGTGATACCTGTTCCAAGAGCATCCATCGAGAGCGCTGCTTCAATTATGTCATCATCCTTCCCAACCCGTTTCTCGTTTGCGAATATTACGTCTTTTTCCCGCCTTTCATAAGAGACAGGGCAGTAAAAGCAATTCTTCCCACATATTCCCGTAACAAAAAGAACCATCTTCGCTCCCTTGTAACACATACGGCACCCTTCGGGGAGATAATTAAAAAAAGAGCCGCTTTTGTCCTTTTCCATAGTTACTTGCTGCGGTTGATGATATACCTGCCCAGTTCTATAAGTTTTCTTTTCGCCGGACTTTCATCAAGCTCCTCAATATGACCTTTTGCAAGTTCAAGTTCCTCGCGCGCAGTATCCTCTGCGTAACCTATCGATTCCGAAACAAGATGCATAAGCTCCCCATTGTTGCATTTCATCATCCGTTCAATCGAGATACCGGAATTCAATGCATCCAGTATGACAATAGACGGTCTTCCCATGAAAAGGTCTTTTTTAACAGGTTTGCCGAGGTCTTCTTCCTTGGAGACGCAATCCAGGATATCATCGCGTATCTGGAATGCTATGCCGATATGGGTTCCAAAGCCGGTGAAGCCTTTTATCTGCTGCTCGTTTCCTCCGCCCACGACCGCACCAACCTGGGCTGCAGAGCCGAAGAGCGAACCTGTTTTCCGGAAAGCAAGATCAAGATAACTTTTTTTATCCTTGGCAAAATCAACGAGTTCCATAGCTTCCCCTTCTCCCATGTAGAACAACGAATCTGCTATAGCATGAATGAGCCTCGGGTCGCGCGCAGCTATCTTCAGCGACAGGGCTGCAAGGATCTGCACCGTAAGAAGTGCCATGTCCGTGCCCCATAATTTATGGATAGTATCCCTGCCGCGTCTTTTTTCTGATTTATCTATCACATCGTCCAGCACCAAGGACGACGAATGTATCAGCTCGATAGAAGCGGCTGCAAAGCTTGCCTCTCTGGCTGTTCCGCCCACAGCCTCGCTTGCCAGTGTGACAAGAGCCGGGCGTATCCTCTTTCCTTTTGAAGCAATAGCATAAGCTACCGCAGCACCGAGCTCGGGAGGTTTGATCTCATCAAGCAGGGCCGGAAGCTCTGAATTGACCAGTTCTGCACGCTCTGTTAAAAGCTCTTCAATATCCATTACCTACCCCCTATACCCGAAGCACACAAAAGAGTTTCTATTTAAATGCATATTCCCTTATGACTTTAACCTAATCGTAAATAGGCTTTTCTGAATCGGGTTAATCTAATATGAATTTTCATGAAGTTTAAATCCCCAGCTTACGCATTCTTTCAACAGCTTCATTTATTCTGTCCACGGACTGTGTCAGGGCAAACCTTATGTATCCCTCGCCGTATTCACCGAACCCTACACCCGGTGTCGCCACGATTCCTGCCTTTTCAAGCAGCATCCTTGAGAATTCAAGCGAGCTTCCTTTAACACGGGTCCATACATAGAAAGTGGCTTTTGGCGGTTTTACCTCAAATCCAAGTTCTTTTAACCCTGCCAGCAGGGCATCCCGCCTTTCCTTATATACCCTATTCATTTCACGGATGCAATCCTGCGGTCCGTTGAGCGCCGCAATCCCCGCCTCCTGCACAGCCTCAAACGCTCCTGAGTCCACATTCGTCTTTACCTTCCCGAGGCCACTGAGTATATTGCGGTTCCCAATAGCAAAACCTATCCGCCATCCCGTCATATTATATGTTTTTGAGAGGGAATGCATCTCGATTCCAATCTCTTTTGCTCCATTTACACCGAGAAAACTCGGCGCTTTATAGCTATCATAGGTCATCTCCGAATAGGCATTATCGTGGATGACCAGGATCTTGTTCTCGTTCGCAAAGTCCACCACCTCTTCAAAGAACTTTACAGAAGCCGTTGCAGATGTAGGATTGTTGGGATAGTTGATAAACATGATTTTCGCTTTTTCCGCTACACTTGCAGGTATTACATCAAGGTCTGGAAGGAAATCGTTCTCTGCAAGGAGCGGCATCTTATGGGGCTTGCCATCCGCCAGTATAGTCCCGATATTGTACACCGGGTACGCAGGGTCAGGTACGAGAGAGATTTCGCCGGGGTTTAAAAATGCAAGAGGGATATGGGCTATGCCTTCTTTTGAGCCTATCAGGGTGAGAACTTCATCCTCCGGGTTGAGGTCTACTTTCATGGTCTTTTTAATCCATGTAGCAGCAGCAGTCCTGAAAGCCAGCATTCCTTCATACGACGGGTAGCGATGCCTCTCCGGGTTGCTGACAGATTTTTTCATTGCCTCAACGATATGGGGTGGAGTTGGCATATCGGGGTCGCCGATGCTCAGGTTGATGACATCCACGCCCTTTTTGATAACCTCCTGCCTGGCTTTGTCGATAGCTGCGAATAAGTATGGCGGTAATGAGTTTATCCTGCTGGCGTACATAATCATTCCGGCTTTCAGATGTTTTTATGGTATATAAGATATGAGCTTTTTAACTGGGATGCTAACTTGTTAATTAAGCTGCTTCGAATCCATCATACCAGAATCATTCGCTATCATAAGATAAGTATTGACTAACGAGGAAGAGACTGATGTGGATTCGGATTGGGTTGTGGTCAGGGGATATGGGAGGGTTAAATATGTGTTAATTTACTAGGATTATTTGCAAAGCATAAAAATAAATAAATGCTTAAATATACTTGTATGCGAGGCATTGATTATATATGAGTATAAGCAAGGAAACTTTAAAAGGTTATATTCTGGAAGAGGTATTAGCTTATCTTATAAGAGGAGCAGGGTATAAACTTCTTGTGCATCCAGATCAAGATCCTCAAGAACTGATTAAACTTCGTAATAGTTTTTGGGTTAGAGGGCGAGGCGGAATCCACCAAGTAGATGTTTTAGGGCAGCTAGAATGGATACCAGCGTTTACATTTCCTCTTAGGTTATTTATTGAGGCTAAATTTAGAAGAGGAACGATGGGTATAGAAGTGGTAAGGAACGCAATTGGTACTATTTTAGATATAAATCAGAACAACCTACCAACACCAGATCAAACAGTAATTTCACAAAAATATCATTATACTTATGCCTTATTCTCAACATCTGGTTTTTCTGAAAGGGCAGTAAAGATGGCGTTAGCACACCAAATTTCATTAATTGATTTAAGCGGCAATGAGTTTAATGATTTACGAAATGTAATTGATAGTGTTGCTGAAACAATTGTGACTCATAGAGGCGTCACAATGGAAGGAGAAGAGGAAGATTTTAATGAGACAAATACTCATAGTCGGGGAAAATTAGTTTTAAGCGTACGATACATTATAAGAGATTCTTTAGGAACCCTCCCGCCAATAGATATTCCACCTGAGGACAGACCCCAAATTAACGATAGTGATCTACTCCGAATTAGGGAGGCATTGGAGCCAGTTATGCCCGTTTTAGATCGATACAATGAATTGTTTGTTGCAATGACAAATGGACCTTATATGTTATTACTTAAAGCCGATAACCCAACAGCTTTTCTTAGTTATGCAACAGAACATCCACAGCACAGGGTAAAAATAACTTGGAGTTCACAAATAGATAATGGTACTACTTGGATAATAAATCCAGTCAGTGATACGAGTATCTATAAATTATCATTTAGGCTTCCTAAAATACTCTCCGATTGGATATTTGATGCATCTAATAATGCTCGAGAGAGAGCTTTAAAAGTAAAAACACAATTTTTCTCAAGCATCACTATTTATCGTCATACTGCTAATGGTCAAGACCATTTATTTAGGTTGAATTTTAATCCAGAAAGTATCAGAAGGAATGTTGAAAGCGAGAACGGCGGCTAATTATGCTTGGTTATGGAGATTACAAAGAAATCCTTGAACGGTTTGAGCAATTACTTAGTGAAAAGTTTGGAGATAAACTAATTTCACTTGTCCTGTACGGTTCCGTGGCAAAAGGCATGGCAGGAAATGAAAGCGATATCGACCTGCTCATCGTTTCAAAAGAAGCACCGACCGATTATTATGAGCGGTTGGAGCCTGTAATAGATATTGAGCTAAAACTGAGAAATAGCGCCGCAGAAACTACAGGTGCTGCGCCGATTTTTAGCTGTATTATCCTATCCAAAGAAGAGGCAATGGAAAATCGCAATATCTTTCTGGATATGATAGATGCCTCTATAATTTTATACGATAAAGACGACTTTTTCAAAAATAGGCTGAAAGAACTTAAGAGCAGGCTTGAGCAGCTTGGCTCAAAAAAAGTTGTCCTTGATGATAAAACATGGTACTGGAAATTGAAACCTGATATCGTACCGGGAGAAATCGTTGAGCTATGACAACGAACAGGGAGCAAGGTGAGAAACTGCTTAGAGAAGCGCAATGGATATTTGAAAGAGACCTGAAGATTGCTATTGAAGAAGAGAATTATAATATCGCTGTCAGGCGAGCGCAAGAGGTGGTTGAACTTTCTCTTAAAGGTTGCCTGAGAATTTTGGGCATAGATTACCCAAAAGTCCACGATGCAGGCTTTGTTTTTGTTTTAGAGGCGGGTAAAAAGCTTAATTTTAAAGAAAATTCCCTAAAAGAGATTGAGAGGATATCCAAATGGCTCTCTGAAGCAAGGGCACCTTCGTTTTATGGTGAAAAGGACTTTACTTCAGAAGATGCAAAGAAAGCTTTCAGGGATGCCGCCTTTGTTCTTGGAGAAGTAAAAGCCGTAATTGGACAATAGAGGGATACAATAAGAGTATTTCTTCATAAAACTGGGAGAAATACCACAAATTAAATAACAATAGAGCCAAATAGGGCGCAGAAACCATGGCTCAAGTAAAACTCACAGACACAACACTGCGCGACGCCCACCAGTCCCTCATAGCGACACGCATGCGGACTCGGGACATGCTTCCCATCGCCGAGAAGATGGACGAAGTGGGGTTTTTCTCGCTTGAAGTATGGGGCGGGGCAACGTTTGATTCGTCGATACGTTACCTGAATGAAGACCCATGGGAGAGGCTGCGGGCGCTTAAGAAGGCAGTCAAGAAGACACCGCTACAGATGCTGCTCCGCGGGCAGAACCTTGTGGGCTACAGACATTATTCCGATGATATTGTGATCAAGTTCGTTGAGCACGCGGCAAAGACAGGGGTTGATATTTTCAGGATTTTTGATGCCGTGAACGACATACGGAACATGGAAGTATCGATCAAGACCGCAAAACATGCCGGAGCCCATGTCCAGGGTACGGTGTGCTACACTATCAGTCCTGTCCATCCCATCCCGCTTTATGTCAAAATGGCAAAGGAGCTTGAGAAGATGGGATGCGATTCGCTCTGCATAAAGGATATGGCAGGCCTGATATCTCCCAAGAATGCCTATGACCTTGTAAAAGCCCTTAAAAAAGAAATAAGCATTCCTGTGGATCTGCACAGCCACTGCACGAGCGGGATGGCTCCGATGAGCTACCTTTTTGCATGCGAGGCTGGCGTGAATATCCTGGACACCGCTTTTTCACCGTTTGCCTGGGGTACATCGCAGCCTCCCACAGAAACGACCGTTGCAGCCCTTAAGGGAACGCCCTACGATACCGGTCTTGATCTTTTCCTGCTGACAGAGATCAAGAAGTACTTTGAGGATATTAAGGAGAAGTATCGCGGTATTCTTGACCCTATATCAGAAAGAATAGACACGAATGTTCTGAAGTACCAGATTCCCGGCGGGATGCTCTCAAATCTGGTATCGCAGTTAAAAGAGCAGAACGCCCTTGATAAATATAACGACGTGCTTGCTGAGATGCCAAGAGTGCGCGAAGAGCTTGGCTATCCCCCGCTTGTTACGCCCACAAGCCAGATTGTAGGTACCCAGGCTGTGCTGAACGTACTGATGGGCGAGCGATACAAGGTCGTGCCAAAAGAGGTAAAGGATTATGTTAAGGGTTTATACGGGCGGACACCTGCCCAGATAAGTAAGGAGATAATCACGAAAATCCTGGGCAACGAATTGCCAATTACATGCCGTCCTGCTGACCTTTTGCCCCCTGAGCTTGAGAAGGTCACAAAAGAGGCATATGCGCTCGGGATTGTCAAAAAACCCGAGGATATACTGACCTATGCCCTGTACCCCGCAATAGCACCCAAGTTCCTGCGCGGTGAGGCAAAGGAAGAGGCGCTTGATGCTCCGAAACCGAATAACATGAGAGCCACCGCTGCATTGCCCAGCGAGTTCAAGGTTGAGGTTGATGGCGATATATTTGAAGTGAAAATCATATCTGCCGGAGGGGGAGGTGCAGCCGCCAAGGAGATAGTTGAACGGCCAAAGGCTGTTGACGGCGCAGTTACGGCGAGCATGCAGGGCATGGTTTTGAAGGTCAAAGTCAAAAAAGGTGACTCAGTGGCAAAGGGCGATGTCGTAATGGTACTTGAGGCGATGAAGATGGAGAACAATATCCATGCTCCCCATGCAGGTACTGTAAAGGAAATACTCGTTAAGGAAGGCAGCACGGTGAGTGCAGGGGATACATTGCTGATCATAGGGTGAAGCATGAAGTTAATTAAATATACTCGACCACAAAGGGCACAAAGGATAGTAGCGATGCTCTTTGCTGTCTTGTGTGAGAAAGCATTGCCTCCGCGATTTAGAACACGGATCAGATGGATTTTCACGGATACGTCTAATCCGTGCGTATCCGTGTCATCCGTGTTTATCTGCGTTCATCTGCGGTTAATTGAATTTAGAGAACCATTTGCATTTAACCAGAGGATAAAAGGTCATTGAGATATGTTCAAGAAAGTATTGATAGCCAACCGCGGTGAAATAGCTATCCGTGTTATGCGTGCATGCAGGGAGCTTAACATAAAGACAGTTGCGGTCTATAGCGATGTCGATAAACATGCCCTCTTTGCGAAGTATGCTGATGAGGCATATCCCATAGGTCCTGCCCCGGCAAGCCAGAGCTACCTGAATATGGACACTATAATTGATGTGGCGCATAAAACCGGTGCAGAAGGCATACATCCGGGCTATGGTTTTCTTTCCGAGAACGAAGATTTTGCAGCAAGGTGCGAGAAAGAGGGGATAGTGTTCATCGGTCCCACAAGCAGGGCTATCGAGAACATGGGCAACAAGATTACGGCAAAAAAAGCGATGGCTGCCGCCGGGATCCCGGTCGTTCCCGGAACCGATGGCGGTATAAGTGATTTTGATGCTGCCGTGAAAACCGCCGAGAGAATCGGTTATCCTGTTATAATCAAAGCTGCGGCTGGCGGCGGCGGCATCGGGATGAAGGTCGTCAGGAAAACCGAGGAACTGGTACAGACAATCGAATCCACACAGAGGGTGGCTAAATCATCGTTCGGGGATGCCACGGTGTTCATCGAAAAATACCTGGGAGAGCCGCGCCACATCGAGTTCCAGATACTTGCGGATTCCTTCGGTAATGTTATCCATGTGGGCGAGCGCGAATGCTCGATCCAGCGCAGGCACCAGAAATTAATCGAAGAATCCCCGTCTCCTGTCATGACGCCAAAATTGAGGGAAAGGATGGGCTCGGATGCAGTAAAGGCTGCTGCCGCCATTAATTACACGAATGCAGGCACCATCGAATTCCTTTATTCAAAAGGGAACTACTATTTCCTTGAAATGAACACACGTCTCCAGGTAGAACATCCGATAACGGAAGTAGTTACCGGTGTAGACCTTGCAAAGGAGCAGTTGAGGATTGCGGCTGGTGAAGAGCTAAGCTACAGACAGGAAGACATCAAACAGATCGGGTGGGCAATAGAATGCCGCCTGAACGCCGAAGACCCGCTCAACAACTTCACTCCATCGCCCGGGAAACTCAGAAGATACCGCTCCTCAGGAGGTCCCGGGGTGCGCGTGGACAGCGGCGTGCATACAGGATATACCATAACGCCGTTCTACGATTCGCTCATCTCAAAGCTCACGGTCTGGGGAAGGGACAGGGATGAGGCAATCACCCGTATGAAGCGGGCACTGTATGAATATATCATTGTCGGGGTGACAACCAATATACCCTTCCATAAGGCTGTGATGAACAACGAATATTTCAGGCGCGGAGAGCTTACAACGCACTTTATTGAAGACCACAATATCATCGCCGATGTCGAGAAAATCGTGGAAGCTGAAAAGGAAAAAGGAGCTACGCTTGCTTCAGCTCTGAGCATGGAGGATAAGAAAGTGGCTGCTATAACGGCTGCTGTCGGAGCTTACATACAGACCGTAAAAGAAGGCGAGCACAATGAATATAAGAGATAAAATAAAATATAATATACTTGAGAAGCTGCTCGCAAGAAAAGGTGAACATGTTTCCGGAGAAGAACTTGCTCATGAACTTGCGGTTTCAAGGGCGGCAATCTGGAAACATATCCAGACATTGAGAGCTGAGGGATATATGATAGAATCATCTACAAATCTCGGGTATTCGCTTGCCAGTACGCCTGACCTGTTAACGCCTACGGCAATTAAGGCAGGGCTTAAGACCCAGATAATCGGAAAAAATATCCAGTATTTTAAGGAGACTGAAAGCACCAATATCATTGCCCGCGAGATAGCGGGCTCTGTCGAGGAGGGTACAGTGGTCATTGCGGAATCCCAGACAGGCGGGCGCGGACGCATGGGGCGGAAGTGGATCTCTCCTGAAGGCGGGATATGGCTTTCCATAATCGTCAAGCCGAAGATACAGCCGCTGTACGCATCCAGGATAACGTTTCTTGCAGGGGTTTCAGTCGCAAAGACGATACGTAGCTATGGACTTCAGGCAAAAATAAAGTGGCCAAACGATGTATTGATAAACGGGAAAAAAGTTTGCGGGATCCTCACTGAGATAGAGGCTGAGATCGACCTGATAGATTTTTGTGTCGTAGGAATCGGCATAGATGCGAACGTGGATACCGAATCATTTCCTGATGAGGCAAAGGAGACTTCCACATCCCTGAAAAAAGAGCTTGGCAGCGGGATAAACCGCGTTGAATTCGTGCAGAAGTTGCTTGAGGAATTCGAATCGCTTTATCTGAAGTTCCAGAAAGATGGTTTTTCGCCCATACTTGAAGAATGGAGGAATATGTCCGCAACTATCGGAGAATGGGTGAAGATAACGACCCAGGCAAGGACGATATACGGCGAAGCGATAGGAGTGGACAGCGAGGGTGCGCTTGTGCTGGAGACAGGCGAGGGAAAGCTTGAAAAAGTAGTTGCAGGGAACTGCGAGCATCTGAGAAGAGTCTGATAGGGCAAATAACAATAGTTTTAATAATAATAAGATAATAATACCTGCTGATATGAAAATAATTATTGCGATTATGGTAGTATCCGCGCTTTTTGCAGGGTGTCTGTCTGGAAAAAATACGTCAGAAAAGAAGGATGTGACGCTTGACCTTGAGCCTCCAAGCATAGATCTCAAGAGCGGCGAGGCTAAACAGGTAAAGATACGTGTTAACAACTCCGGTGTCTCAGGCATCAATCCTGTCGTCCGGTTCAACGTGAACTCATCAGACAAACCATATCTCAATTTCACTCCAGAGAGTTATGATCTCGGCTACCTGCGCCCGGGCGAGGATTCCGGTTTCAGGCTCGTGGATGTCCGGGGAACTCTTGCCGCAGGTGAGGAGACAAAATACCATGCAAGAGCCCAGGTGATTTACGATGGCAAGGTTTTTGACAGTAAAGACCTTATAGTAACCGTGGCGAGATAGATGTACGAAGAATTAAAAGAGAGTCTCCAGCAGCTTAGAAAGGATTACAACGGAAAAAAATTCTGGGGTATTGTTGACCAAGTGAAAAAAGATAGAATAAAGGACGATGAGCTGCTGGGGTTAATAACAGGTATAAGCCAGAAACGGTTCAGGGAAAAAGTATCTTTCACGCTCAGCGTTCCATTCGGAAACCTGCTTGAGCTTGTACTTACGATTGCTGCTATAGTTCTGGCTTTTCAGATTAACTCTAACTGGATGCTCTATATCAGCGCCCTTGTGCTTCTGACGACGCTACATCCTCTCTCGCATTATCTTACAGGCACGTTTCTCGGCATCAAGTTCATGCGTTATTACCTCAACGGCCCTGCAAAATTTGAGCCTACGCTGAAAATCGATTATTTCACATACCTGAAAGCTTCTGCTAAAGCAAGGGCGCTCATGCATGCATCAGGGGTTGTCGGAACGCTCATAGGACCTCTTGTTGCTGCTGCTATTGCTCTGGGCAAAGGCGCTTCCGGCGCTGCGTCTAACCTGTTCATCCTGTTTTTGCTTCTGGTAGTCTTTGAGCTTTTGACATCTACGAAGACGGGGGATTTGATGCGGGCAAAAAGGGAGTACGGGTACAGGTAAAGGCATATTGAAATTGAATACTTTCGAATAGAAGATAGTTAAAGTTTAACAGACTAAACAGATACCGTTAATAGATATTAATCTAAACTTATCAGATATGGCAGCTAAACTTGGGAGTGAAAATGTAGTCTGGGATTTAACCCCCTCTCTACAGAAGCATCAACGATGAGAACATAGAAAAAGATATAGAAACCATCAAGAACCGTATCGCATAGGCTCGTTCGCATACCTCAACTTTGCAACACAGGCTAATGATGCCGCCTCAAGTGCGTTCCTGCAGAAGTTCCATGAAATTGCAAGCCAGTTCTTTGACGGAAGGTGGATACATGCCCCTGTTATGCCGGGCAAAAGGGGCGGCGCTTTCAGCGACCCCAGTACGCCTGATGTACATCCTTATGTGATGGTCAACTATACCGGGAAAAATCGCGATGTGATGACCGTGGCACATGAGCTGGGCCATGGCATACACCAATACCTTGCTGGAAAAGAGCAGGGTTATTTCAACATTCCGGCAGATAGCCATGAACAGGTTCGAGGATGCCATCCACAGGGAGAGGCGTGAAAGGGGCGAGCTTTCCCAGGAGCGGTTCGGGGAACTCTGGATGGGAACGCAGAAAGAGATGTTCGCAGTTGAGGGATTAAAGATAATGGATGAAATGTTAAAACAGGCTGAAGAGCTTGCACTGGAAAACGGGATAATCAAGTCCTGAAGGTAAAAACCTATTTTACCTCATCGATATGTGCCATTTCCCCGATATCCAGAAGTATCGACATCTCCTGAGTATTGATACCAATGCCATGTTCCTGCACAAGTGCCATCGGGTTTGTGCCTCCGATAACGGCAATACCGAGCTTGTCCCTGCCCACCTGGACGCCCAGTATATCGCTGTTGGGTTCCCCGACCTCAAGGATGCATGAGAAACCTGCTTCAACAAGAGAATCAAGCACCTGCTCTATCCTGTCGCGCGCATCCATGGGAGCCTCACGCAGATTTGCCAGTATCTTACCTGAGCCTGTATTGACCATTTCGGTTACCGATGTGAGTTCCTGCGACATCAGCACATCAAGTGGATCGATGGTCGTACTTTCATACGTTAATATGTCCGTAAATCGCAGGGGTGAGCCATCGTGGATTTCCACAACACCTCCGAACTTGGGTTTTACAGGTACGCCGGATTTTAGCAGTACCCCGTCTATCGTGATGCTGCATGCCGTGGCTATGCCTGTTTTCCCCTTCTCTATTTTCAGGTTTCCGATTTTTTCACCCGGGCGGATTATTTTAATGTACGGGCTGACCGAGAGACCGCTGTGTACGGTCTGTCTGATCAGGTCAAGGACTTCCTTGAGATCTGCCTCATCAACGATCGATATATTGGCTATTATTCTACCTTTGCGTTGAAGAGGGTCGAAGGTAACCTCGTACATCATGCTTTCGATTCTTGAGATTATGAACGTTATATCGGTCATCTTGATTCTTATAATTACAATACGTGATAAATAGTTACCGAAATCATCATCGATTTTTTCAAAAAGATAAAGTATTTCAGTCGGGTGATAAGTGTAGTACCTATGAATAAGCAAGCAGTGATTGATATCTTGAGAAAAATCTTCGCATATTACGGTTACAGCATAAATCCATCGGATATAAGCGACCTGCTTGTAGAGAAAGATTCCGAGCACCTTTTCATTAAATACGAGCCTTCCACAAATGCCAACAGCATCAGGCATTTCTCAAACAGTGTGCAGAGTTACGGGGGCAAAGGCATACAGATCTCAGAATCGTTCGATGATAAAATCCGCTCTCTGGCTCTTGAAGAGGGTTTGATACTCTGGGATAAAACCGAGCTTGAATCCAGGGTCGGACGGGCTGTTCTGGCAGGCGCCCTTGAAGAACCCGGCGAACAGAGGCAGCTTAAAAAAGAGAGTAATGCGCCGAATGAGATACCCAGAGAAATGCCAAAAAAGGAATACGAGAAAACCATCAGGATATTCCTGCGCTCGGTTGCGGTCAACATCGGGAAATCAGACTCTTTATCCATAGGCGAAACTAAGGTCGGCAAGGCGAAATACCAGCAGTTGAAGTTCATCCCGGTCTGGTATTACAGGTATTCTTTCAAAAGCCAGAAGAAGTTCAAATCAAGGGTTATAGATCTCAACGGCGAGGGCGAAGGTTATATTAATGCGGTCACAGGAATAAATTCCTTCAATAAATATAAGGATATACAGGATAATACGCTTGTACCCACCCAGAATTATGAGATAATGCAGCCAAAAGTCGAGAAAAAGGATGCATTGAACAGGGCTCTGGATGCTGTGATCAGGGAACACACAAAGCAGGTAAGGCTGAACGAGATGATAGGTGATACGATAGTGTTCGAGAACAGGGTGTTTTCCCCCGAACCACAGGACATAAATATGGAAATGGACCTGCTCCATATACCGGTATGGGAGATAAGAGGTAAAAGCGAGGCTCTGGAGATCAACGGGTACGACGGGAAAGTAGAGTCAGTAAAAGTCTATAACGATGCGGATTTTGTCTGAGCCTGTAAATTTTCAGTAATCTTTTAATCTCATGCCAGACCTTTAGTACGCCGGTGATATTATTCAGGAGTATTCGTTTAAGCGAGGGTTTTCCCAGGATATTGCCAGAGTCGGCGAAGTACTGAAGAAGAATTTTCCCGCGGAAGTGAAGGAAGAGAACGGTAAGCTTACGCTGAGTTACGGCGCATTTTCAAGGTTAACTGTCTGGGTCGATAAAAAGAAGTTGTTTGTCGATTCGGAATCCGGTAAAGGTATCGGCGATGATGTTATTCTTGATACGAATAAGCGCTACAGGGTATTTCTTGAAGAGGCGACAGGTTATACAGCAAAGGAACGCCTTGCAAAGGCCAAAAAACAAGTGCAGGGAGCCTGAATTTGTGGGATGTTCTCAAAAGACCGGATATTCCCGTATGCCTCCGCATCTGTGCAGGCACCGATGGTTCTGTCACGCTGCTGCTTGAGCTATTTACAGGAAAAACAGTTAAAGTCGTGACCCTGGAACAGAAGCTCATAAAAGCCACACATAACATTGCAAAGCTTCTGGAAATAGAAGCCGGGGATGATGTTAATAGCAGGCTTGTAACTCTGAACGCGGACGGAACCGCATATGTGCTGGCAAAATCGCTTGCGGCTGTTAAGAGAATGCCGCCTGCTGTCAGCAGCGATCTTATGCGGGCGGATATCCCGATAGGCAGGATTTTGCGGGAACACAAGCTTGAGACCAGGCGGGATATATTGAAAATGGAAATTGTCAGCAGGGATTTCTTTGGAGATATGCCCGTGCTTTCAAGGGAGTACAATATCATCTATAATAACAGGATACTTATGTGGATCAATGAGTGCTTTCCCGTGGATGACAGGTGGGAGATATGAGTTCTTCATTTTGAAAATGAAATGGAAATTCCGATGGTTTTATATATCCATATAACAATAGAACCTTTTACCGGAGTGGGAATTACGTTGTACCCGACTTCTGCATTTATACTAAGAGATACGGAGGGGGAACATAATTTCCAAATGTTAAAATCTTAGATGGTACAGGAGGCAAAGAAAATGGGAGATAATAATGAGGATAAAATCAAAGTCCTGTTAAGTGATGTGGATAAAGAGTTCCAGAGGCTTAACCCCTATGTGAAGGCAAAATTCGCAATAGAACAGATAAGCGTATGGCAACAGAAGTATAATGAGGCAAAGAACAAAATCAATAAAGATGACTTAATTGATGCCACATCGGAACGTACCGTAATCGGTCAGGACGCTGAATTTGATGCATAATCCGACTATCTGATTAAGGTTCGCATCTGCAGATGCAGCATACACTCAACTATACTGCAATCTTGCCTTCTATTTTTTCAGCAAGTCCGATAATATGATTTACATTATAAGCTTTCTCTTTTTTGTATTTAGCGCTGATCGATGCAAAAACATTATTTTTCAAAAACAGGAGATTATAAGTTATCCCGTCGCTCTGCTTTTTCTCAAACAGGATAGAAGCTTCGCCTAATGTTTTTGCTTTTACCGGATTACCATAATCGTTCTTTTTTAAATAATCCACATCAGCCTGGTATGCGCAGTTAGCACCGTCCCTGTGGTGGTATGTTGTAATGACCTGTATTATCACATCTTTTTTATCCTGCAAAAAGCAGCTAAAACATCCTTCTGAGAATCCCCAGTTGTTCAGATCATCCGTTGTGGCGTAATTAAAACTTAGATCAGGCTCTGATGAGAGCGTGCATATGTTCTCATAAACCGATTCCATGCAGTCGCCGGCTTCTGACTGTGTGAGTGCTATATCGATTGAGCGTCCTGTCATCTTTTCATATTAAAAGTGGAGGTTAGATATGAAGGTATCGCCGATATCCCGGATAGGCATTTTGAGGCTCTCAGGGGTTATTACGAAGAACTTTCTCAATCGATGCAATGGTCTCTTCTGCACCTGGTTGTATGGATATTCAAAAAGAGGAGGCCACGTATGGCGCCGCAGCCATACGTGTATGGCGGATTGACCGGGCCAGCGGTCAGTGGTCATCCCCGATATAGTCCGGATGCTGACGCAGCACCGGCATCCTGTTCACAATCCAGCGGTAAACCAGTATCTCGATTATCACAACAGCTATGACAACCAGTACCTCTTTCCAGTAGAACAGCTCCCTGTTCGGAAGTTTCCAGTTAAAGGCTATCAGGGAAATATTGAAGCGGTTCATAATGATGCCTAACATGGCTAACGCTGCAGTGTACTGGATAATCCGTGCATTCTTCTTCTGAACCCCGTGCAGGTACAGGAAGGGAACAATGCCCAGGATAAATATTTCTACAAGGAACCAGTAACCGAAAGGCGTATTCAGGTATATCCATGAACCCTCATGAATTACGCTGATCAGGCGCAGCCCAACGTAGGTGAACATGACAAAAGCCGCCGCCCTTCCAAGACCGATTGTAATGTCATCGAGATTTGAGAGATAACTGGAGTCAGCCCTGTCCTTCAGGAAAACCTCCGTGAGCTTTGTTACCACGATTACCAGGGCAAGCGCGCCCCCGATGGATGAGATGAAAGCCAGCCACGGCAGATACGATGTGTACCATAGCGGATGAAGTTTTCCCGGCGCGATAAGGAACATCGCGCTCAGGGCTGACTGGTGAAGCGTGGAAAGCATCACACCGAATATGGTGAGAGCCAGGGTCAAACTCACAGCCACTTTACGAAGATTCCGCAATCTCAGCCATGCAAGTACAGTCGGAGAGAATTCAAGGAACTGTACCGAGAGGTACAGGGATACATGCCATGCCACCAGGAACAGTATCGAGGCTGTCCCGAACGAGACGAACATCGGGTAATATATTCTCCATGGTCTTCCCAGGTCAATCATAAGGAATATCACGGCGAACAGATAGCCCAGGAAACCCAGCAGAATGGCATTCTTGACTATGGGCTGATATTTCTTGAGCCCGAAGATGTACACAGCCGTTCCTATGACGAATCCGGACGCTGAGAAAGGCACGCCGCTGAAGAGCCCCCAGCTCAGGAAAAGCCCCCACGGCTGCGTATTAGAAGCTTCGGTTACAGCCTCAAGACCGAAAAGGAACCGCTGGGCTATAAGGAACAGCCCGACAGCCACGATAATGCCCGCCACAAAGTTTAACGGCGTGATAAGGGTCTTCAGATATTCTCTCAGGGTAAGACCCATAAAGAGCTTATCGCTGAGCCAGTTGCTTATTATCTCGGCACCGGTCTCTTCCCTGACCGGAGTTATCTCATTCTCTACATATTGTTTTTTTACATATTCACTTGGATATTCGTTCATTGTTTATCCCCCTCCTCTAATTTTTTATCATGATCCGTATGCGACTTGTGGGTTGCCAGGTAAAATCCACCCAGCAGTGCGGGCCAGGAAACGAGGGTGAGATTGACCATAGACAGGAAATCCTTGGTGTACATGGGATACGAAGTCGTCCCTACGTCCATCTGGAAGTCAAGCTTTGAGAAAGGAACGCCTGAGATGTACATCCAGCCTGTTCCCCCGGCCTCTTTTTCTCCATAGATATGGTCGATATATTTGTCCGGATTATCCCATATGCGGAGCCATGCCTGCTTGATAAGATCGCTCCTCTTACCGAACGTTATCGCCTCAACTGGGCACGCCTCGGCACATGCGGGTATTATGCCCTTTGTTATCCTCTGCTGGTAGCACATGAAGCATTTCTGGATTCTCGGCTCAAACGCGCTTGAATACTCAAAGGCAGGGACATAGAACGGGCAGGCTATGATACAGTACCTGCATCCGATGCATACCTTATCGTTCCAGACCACCGGTCCTTCAGGGGATTTCTTAAGCGCGCCCACAGGGCAGACGGAAGCGCATGCAGGCTCGTCGCAATGCATGCACTGTACTTTGCGGTATACTGTTTTCCCGTTCACTTCGTAACGGTTGACCACCGTGTATGCCTGTACATCTGCCACGTATGGTTTTCTTTTCTCCTCGAAGACCGAGGTAGCTTCAAACGATGTTTTCGGAGGCGGAAGATTATTGGATTTATTGCACGCAGCTTCACAGCGGCGGCAGCCAATGCACCTTGTCATGTCCGAAAGCATGCCTAAACGGTCAGGGTTGCCCTCAAAGTCCCCGGCAGCCTTTACGACACTGCTTCCCGCAATACCCAGGGCAAGCAGCGAGCCCCCGATTTTCAGGAAATTTCTTCTGGTTACCATATTTATCCTCCTTTTGATGGCTTGTGGCATCCCTGGCATGTACTGCTTGCGCGTCCTGCATGGTCGGCAGGCATGATAGCAGCACCCGCGATGCCTTTTGTATGGCACTGGAGGCAGTTGTCATGATAAACTATCTTAGCTTCCTGGCCGCCTCCCGGAATTCCATTCGTATGGCATCTTGAGCAGTTTTCCCACGTGAGCCCGTGAGGACGGTCAGGAGCAGAAACTGCCAGGGAGCCGGGGGCTTCTCCATTATGGCACTTGGTGCAGCTCTGCGGACCGTTGAATACTTGCTTATGGCATTCCATGCACTTCTGATGGTAGGCTGCCTTAAGACCCGGCATGCTTGAATTCCGGGGGTTGAACGGAGTGCTGTGGCAATCTTTGCATGCGCGGATCTCGTTCCCGCTGTTGTGATGGCAGGTTTGGCAACTTACCTTATCGCTCATTATCTGGTGGAATTTTACTGCAGGCCCGGAGGTTATTGAGAGATAATCCTGATTACTGACGTTAAGCCATTCACCCGAACTATGTGCTGCGGTGGTGGCAGGGCTCCCGTTACCGTAATACTCCGGGACTGCTGAATCCGGGGTTGTGGTGTTGGCAGCAGGCTCCTGGCTTCCGGTCATGGCAAGCACTACTGCTGCCCCGCTGAAGACCAGGGAAAGCGGGATAGCGACTGAAATGATCTTTTTCGCTTCGATCTCCCTGTTGTGCACCAGTATCCAGAACGCGATAAATCCCAGACCAAATGCAACGATTATCAGGTATTCCACTCCTTTTACGAATGTTATGTATTCAAGCAATGTTTTCATCTTATTCACTCCCTCCTGTATTTTTCCCGCTCAACGGTTTTTGGGCTCTTCTTTTGTTATCAATAACTTCTATGGTACTCGTATTACCACCTCACAAAAATTATCACCATGTGATAGCAATTTTTTAATCTCAAGTTCCGCCCTGTTCCCGAACGCGTAGCTCATGGCACCTTTGAAAGTCTCCCGTATGGCATGACAGACACAGATATCGAATGTGCTCCCTTCTGCAACTATATTGCATTTCCTGACAGTGTACAGCAGACTTTTCCCGTCCAGTTTCCACTCGCTCTCCCGGTGGAGTTTGGAATCGATTATCTCCAGAGCTTTCTGGAAGTTCGGCAGTTCCCAGTTCTTGATGTTATTCTCCTTCTCGTACTCCTGCAGCAACGACCTGCCCATCCTTCTGCCAAGGAATGTCAGGGATAATGGTATATCAGGAATATTTTTCAGCCCTTTCAGGAAAGCCATGAACATTATCAGGTCCTGGTCTACCCGGCTGTTGCTGATCTTGAGGTTGCTTACGATCTCGTTGATTTTTATGCCCACATCTGGTCTGTGTGTCAGCACTATCATATTGGCTGTAGACTTGGCATCGTACAGATGACCGTTGGCTTCCAGCAGCATGATAATGCTTTTTTTGAGTTTTTCTATTACGTCCTTGTTCCTGTAATTGTGGAACAATATTATGTTCTCCCTATCGATCTCTACCCTGTCCGCGACCCTGGAGGCTTCATAAACTTCCTTTATCAGGGAGAGCATCTCTTTTAGCGGGATCTCTTGCAGCGGTTTTTTAGCCAGAGTTTCGATCGTTATCTCCCCCATCGGCACTTTACCTGCAAGTAAATCCTCAAAGTAGTTCCTGTGGACCGTGACCATATTGTAATTGCTCAGGAGATGTCCGCTGATAACGGCTCTCCAGAAAGCCGGGCGGCTTTTTATGGCGTTTATTACCTCGTTCATCCCGCCAAAAAAAGTAATCAGACTGTTGAACCCGTCTTTTTTATTCGACCTGGATAACTCGACTTTTATGCACCCGTCCGAGCTAAAAACGGATTTTATCTCAAGCGGTGCATGCTCAGGTGAGTTCTTTACCAGGTATTGTGCCAGTATCCTGGCAGCGAACTTTGTTTTTTGAGCCGGGCCTTTTAGTTCCATCAATACTTCAGAGGGATAGGTATCGTTATCACATTTCAGGGCGAGATTTATATCCCACTCAAGCTCGCCGAACCTGCAGTTAAGATGCTCTTCAAGTTTTTGCATTGAATTTATTAGCATGGGGTCAATCAGGTCATCCAGTATTTTTTCGGGAACCAGCATCCCATCGGTCTCGTTCAGCATCCACTTGAACAGTGAATTGTCGATTATTTCCAGGTTCTTGAAGGTGCTGTACTTACCTGCCCGGTCGATTATCTCCCTGATGGCAGCACTGAAATTGCCGTTGTGTTTTTCAACATACGGCTCCATCTTTTCAATGCAGTCGTTATCAAGGGAAATATGCCTTGTGACTATCATTGGTTCCCACTACTCCCGTTTTATCCCGTTGCTGAGTTCTTTTAGCAACAGTTCTTTTTCTCTCTGGAGTTCCATTTCCCTGCGAGCCAGCGCCCTCATGGCTTCGCCGGGCTTTACCGATACCAGAATCGTATTCTTCCTATCCTTCATATATTCCCGCAGCCCATAGGCAAGGAATGCAATACCTGCCGCCGGGATGAGGAACAGCCAGCCTGCAACAAAAGTGAGGAACATCCCGGAGGGATGGAAAAAAGCCGCTCCTGCGATAGTTCCACAAATGGCAGCCGCAACATACTTGATCCAATTTTTCATATTTGACCACCTCTCTTTAATCAGGACTATCTAATGTCAAGGCTAAAAGAATATTTGACAAAAATTTAGCAAGATAAGCCAATAAACAGCATCTAATGGCATAAAACAACAAATTATGCCAATTAATGGCATAAAATTGACATAAATGGCAAGAAAAAGTTAAAAAAAGTATCCTCAGGCAAGCTAAAAAAGGCTCTGCAACAGACCGATTAATGGCTTTTAATAGTTAAAACATGCCATTACGTTGCAACTGATGCCAGGTTCCTGCCATTATTGATGACACTATTGACATAGAGTCTACCCGAAAAGTTGAAACCACAGAGAGGTTCATACTCCTCAGGGCATTCTAATTACCACTTCGCAAAAACTATCCCCGTGTGTCAATAAATGTTTAATGCTCAGTTCCGCCTTATTCCCGAAAGCATAGCCGAGCGCTCCCTTGAAAGTTTCCCTGGCTATATGGCAGACATATGTATCGAAGGTATTGCCCTCAGTAGCAATGTTGCATTTCCTGACCCTGTACAGCAGGTTTTTCCCGTCCAGTTTCCACTCGCTATCCCTGTGCAGCCTGGAATCGACCATCTGTAAAGCCTTCTGGAAAGTCTCAGGGTCCCGGCCTTTTATGTTATTTTCTTTTTCGTATTCCTGCATAAGAGACCTCCCTATCCTCCTTCCCAGGGCAGTAAGGGACATCGGTATATCCGGGATATCCTTAAGCCCTGAAAGGAAAGCCATGAACATTACCAGTTCCTGGTCTACCCTGCTATCGCTGAGCTTCAGGTTATCCACGATCTCATTTATTTTAATACCAACGTCCGGGCGGTGCGTCAGGACGACCATATTCGCCGCTGATTTGGCATCATACAGGTGTCCGTTTGCCTCTAAAAGGGAAACGAGGCTCTTTTTTAATTTTTTAATTGATTCTTCATTCCTGTAGTTATGTAGTAATATTACGGTATCATTGTCGATCTCTACCCTATCAACGACCCTGGAAGTCTCGTAGACTTCTTTTATCAGGTTGAGCATTTCTTTAAGTGGTATCTCCTGGAGCGGTTTTTTTGCAAGGTTCTCTATTATCATTTCCCCTGATGGTATTTTACCTGCCAGCACGTCCTCAAAATAGCTCCTCTCAAGGGTGACCATGTTATAATTGCTCAGGAGATGCCTCCTGATTATGGCTTTCCAGAAAGCCGGGTTGCTTTTTATGGCTTTCAGCACTTCATCCATCCCTCCGAAAAACGTGGCAAGACTTTTCTGCGCTTCCTTCTTATTTGATCCTGATAGCTCAACCTTTATGCAATCGCTGAAACTGACAACGGACTTGATCTCAAGCGGCGCCCGGTCAAGTGAGTTCTTAACCATGTATTGCGCCAGTATGCAGGCAAGGAATTTTATTTTCTGGGGCGCGCCCGCCATTCCTATCGACACACCTGAGGGAAATACATCACTGTCGTATTTTAGCTCAAGACCGACATCCCAATCAAGCCCACCTATCTTGCCATTGATATATTCTTCAAGTTTGCTCATCGATTTAATCAGCGCCGGGTCGATGAGTTCATCAAGGACATCCTCGGGAACGAGAGTATCCCTGACTTCCTCAAGCATCCAGTTGAACAGAGAGAGTTCAACTGCTGATGACTTCATGCGCGAGCTGCGCTTCCCCGCATGTTGAATCATCTCCCTGATAGCGGCGCCGAAATTACCTTTATGCGCCACCAGGTATGGTTTTATCTTTTCAACATGTTCATCATCAAGAGATATGTGCCTTGTAACGATCATATAATAACTCTCCACTAACGATACTCATCCCTACTACACTCGTACTCCTAACTTCCACTATACCCGTACTTAGAGCCTGTCCCGAAAAGTTGAAACCACCGAGAGGCGCAGAGAGCTTTTTTCAATATACTTTTCTGCGTCTCTGTAGTTCATTCGGAAATATACTATTTATTGATTTTTCTGATAGGCTCTTAATCCCATTATATCATTATATCTCTACCTGCAACTATCATCCCCTCAGTTAAACCTATGTTATGACAATGTTAAAGAGCTATTTGATATTAAAAATCACAGGGGTGCGTTGTTATTGTCAGTTACAGGTAAATAATGGCAATAAAAGGCTCGTGATGGCAAAGAAAGTGAAATGGCAGTAAAGAATTGGGGCTCTATGTTTAGAGTGAATATTTTATAGTAGCCCGCCAATTTATAAGTGGGTCGAAAATATGGCATCTTCAAATATTGATTGGAAAGCATTAGAAGAAGAAATTGATAGGGCAATTGGCCCGGGTTATCTCAAGACAGGTCCATATCATATCGATTTTGCCTCCAAATCAATGAGAGAGATCAGATATATCAGAACTTATGTAGAGACTAAACTTAGCGATACTCAGAATTTGCTGGCGGTAATAATTTTCTTGATGGTAGTCGGTATTTCATTTGTGCCGCTGGCTCCCATCCTGTTAAAGTCCCCCATCTATGGGTATATTATGGGATATATTATAATTTTAATTGCATTTATCTTATTTTTCGTGGGCTATCAACCGCTTAATAAAAAGTGTCGTAGAATCATTTTAGAGGCTGAAAAGAGAATATTATCTGAGGACAGCACAGAACCAGATCGTCAGCAAGAAACAACTCCTGCTCTACCGCAAGCACAAGTATATGTGCCAGCTAAAGGCGGAAGTATAGATAAAATAAAATATATAAAAAACGGACTCGATTCACTTAAAATGTCGAATATTGCATTATGTGCGGCTATGCTTGGATTAGGTGTATATTATTTAGAGGCTAATATGCCCAACCTCATTACTATAAATTTTGCAATTATAGCTACTGTTGTTACTTTGGGGTTTTCATGCTGGATATATTATAAACTTATGCATAAATTAAAAAATTTGGCATAAAGTATCTTGCCAATTTTTACCGTGCATCAATTATTTCCAGAGTGTAATTATTCCTAAGAGAACTGATACTACAACAGCTACTACAGCCCAGGGATTGTTATATGCGGAATCAATTAATCTTGTAGAAAAAGTTTCTCGAAGTTTTTCTGCCCCTTTTGGAGTTATTGTTAGGGATATGTTGCCAAGCCTATAACGTGTACCAGGATGTATACGTCTACCAGAATATCTATGCACGTTGATTAATTTATTTTTTTCTAAAATTTTAATCTCCATTCTAGTATTTCCATCGTCAAATTCACTAAGTACCTCTGATTTTGGTACTCTATGAGGATACGCCTCGTCCAGATACTCAAGTATCTCCCTCTGCTTTTTACTCAGTCTTTCCATTCTTCCCTCAACTATCCTATTGTGAAATAATTTCTTATATGTTAGGATAGCGATGCGAAAGTAATCAAAATATATGATTTCTGATTTTCAATTCAGGTGCTAAAATTGTAATTTAAATAGAAAAGAAAAAAGAACACGGATGACACGGATCAGACGGATTTACAGCCATGTTAATGCTCAACTTCTAACCTTAGTTGGGCAAAATCCAATATAGCGTTGCTAGTTAATATATTTTATCCGCTGTACGCATTTTCCCTCCGCAGCATGGCTGCGGCGCTAAAGCTAATTTTGATGGAAATAGCAAAACTTTATTTGATTCAGTTTAGTTACTTTTCTGCTATTTTCTTCATCTGTTTGATCTTTCTCTCAGTCGTCTCAGGATTACCATAGAGGGAAGGAGTTTTGGAGGAAAGTACGGCATATATTATCTTCACAAGTTTTCTGGCAACAGCTACAACAGCCTTTTTATCACCCCTTCTTTTAGCAATTTTGCTGTAGAATTCATTTATTTTAGGATTTGTCCTGATAGATGCATGAGCGCACTGTATCAGAATCCATCTCAATCTTTTTGAGCCTTCTTTTGTTATCTTACCATTATAGAAAGAGGTTCCGGATTGATGCATTGAGGGCACAAGACCAGCCCAGGATGCTAATTTGTTGTGGCTTGGGAATCGTGAGATATCTCCAATCTCAGAGTATATCAGAACTGCACTGTAATAATTGATCCCTGGAATCGACATAAGTAGTTTTATTTCTTCACTATCGTTGCCTGCTATCCGACTATTCACAGAATCGATCTCAGAATTGAGAGTTTTCAGTGTTTCCAGATAACTTTTGATTGCAAGCATATCAACAGGTCTGAGATCCAGGCTACTTAGAAATTCCATTCCAGCATTTAGATACAATTTTCCTTTATATTTGATACAATATTTGTGGAGAATTGAACGTACCTTGTTTGCCAGTTGTGTCCTCGTCCTCACTAATGAAGCTCGAAGACGTACAAATTCCCTCTCATCTCGCATATCACGAGGAGGAACATATGAGCATACCAACATATCGCCTCTTAACAATTTTGCTAACATGTTAGCATCGAGTTTATCATTTTTTAGTTTATTCGATGCTATAGCTTTTGTCTTGAGAGGATGGACAAGATGGAGATCCAATCCATTTTCTTCAAGCTTATCCCACAATACAATCCACATGTTTCCGGTTGATTCTATTGCGATATGTGCATATGCATTACTCTTTCCCAGCCTCTCTTTTACTTCATTTACTCCTTCTGTATTGTTCCCAAACCGAAACTCATCTACTGTTTGCCCTTTAGGATTCTGTACACATGCTACTCCATAGTCTCTATGGATATCTATTCCAACGTATATTTCTGCCATTTCTGCCTCTGTTTCCTCCATTGCCTTACCTCCTTCGTGGTAGATCGCAGCATACAGCCATTCGCACGTTCCTTTTTGCATAACGACAGCTGCGCGGAAAGGGTCCAGTCACGGAGTCGGCCGATATGGCCATGTAAATCCTCGGACCGCTACCACGTTACCCAAAAAAGATTATTGATTTGACATTAACATGTCGTCACGGATACGGAATCCGTGCGCTTAAGCGGTAGGGATATCGATACGACATATGATAGTATGCAAACCCAGTAACATTTTAAAGGGAGTTTTTCCAGTAGCATATAAGA